>ERZ808044.74-NODE-74-length-140789-cov-12.712988_pt1 | contig 140789 bp, 127 predicted proteins | sample MGYA00380195_ERZ808044 | MGnify/ENA primary metagenome ERZ808044 (study PRJEB31490, sample SAMN06133423) | mouse gut metagenome | isolation source: Z7_2 | host: mice | place: China: Chengdu | collected 2015-05 ...
TTCATTATTGTAATGGTCTACAATTAGGATAGCATATTTTGTTGAAGTTTTTCATGTTAACTAGCACAACAGGTTAATTTATACATATTATTCTCATGCCTCCCATAAATTTTATAATTTATTAACCCGAAGATAATACTGGCAAAATTCATTAATTAACTTACTTCTTTCCGGAACAGTAATTTTTTCCTGAAGATCTCTTAATATTTTCAGCATCGTACTGTTAGAAAAATACCGTATTTCGACATTTCCCCACTTCATATTTTCGTCATTCAATGAAAAATAGTCCCAGAAAAAGAGTTCTTCTGATTCATCCAATCTGATTCTGTATTTCTCATGGCTATGAATGATTCCGTCTCTGCATAGCTTTCCTTCAAAATCGTCTCTGACCATAAACATCCCGATAATTTTCCGCTCCTTTTCTGTCCGATCTCCCGGGCATTCTGTAAGTAAGCATGCCGAATTTAATTGCATTTTTTTCGGAATTCTTGGAGTTCCTTTCAGACTTCCGCTCAGGTATGTTCCAGTTGTGAGTTCCCATGACTTAAAAACTTCTTCTTTTGAGTTATTAACAAATCCGAAAGCAGCCTGTGAATCAGGCATTACTTTTAGGCTCTTTATCCTTTCCTGCCGCTTCTGTTCTTCCATCCTTGCATTTTCACATGCCTCTCTTTCGCTTACCAAATCGCCAACCAATTTATCAACTTGCCGCTGCTTTCTTTTACTTTTTAAAACCAAATGTTTTTCAAACGCATCTGGAAAATAAAATTTCTTTTCTCCAGCCGGAAAATGAATTATAATTATCCTGTCTGTTTTATCTGAAATTTTCCCTTCTCCAAATTTTTTATGAAATACTACCTCTCCAATTAAATGCATACGATACTCCTTCCCATAAAAAAAGAGCTTGTGATATCTGCGCCTATAATAGCGAGACAATCCAAGCTCTTACTTTATATCATACTGCTATATCAAGTGCAAGAAGCTGCAATCATTGTACTTCTTGCTCAGTAACCCTCGCGGCAGCGTGCTTTTTATCGCTGATCCGCAGAACGATTTCTTCCCTGCCGACCTGCAAGTCAATTTTCCCACTCACCAATTCCGGAATATCAGCTACAGTTATAACAGTGCCTACCGCCATTCCGTCAACATCTATCGTGATGGTGTCGATCATATCTTCGGGGAAAGCGGCGTAAGGAATTTCCAACAGCATACCTTCCAGCGACTCTGTAATTTTTTCTGTGTTTTTCAGAATGATATGAATGACGCTATTGACTTTTTGATCTTCCTTCAGAGCCTGGAAACTTATATGAAGGATTTCATTGTTCAGCGTGTTTATGGTTTTTTCTTTGATCTGCACCGGAATAAGCTGTCCGTCAAGGTCAAGCTTTAATTTGCTTCCTACCCGTTTGTAACGGATCAACCTGTTTGCAATTCCTTCATCCATTTGAATAGAGATGGAATCCGGCAGTGGACCTCCGAAAACGTTTCCAGGAACAATACCGGAGCGTCTTAACTGTTTTGCTTTGACTGTAAAGTCTCTTTTGTCTGCTGCAATAACATTCATTTTGTTTTTCCTCCTGAAATGTATTTTTTATGCAAACCTATACATTTATGTTATGCATAGGACTGTTGCCCCTATGGATTATAAAAAAAGAAGGGCTTCTTCATACAACACAATACTGTGCAATACCAAAAAGCCCTTCTTAAAGACGGTTCTTTTTTATTTATTTGTATACAGTATACCACAAGCGGACAATAAAAGCAAGTACTTGATTTCCAGGTTTCAAGGGCGCCTGCTACTGCAAAATCTCCTGCAGTACCTTCTTCATCATCAAGATGTCGATCGGTTTCGCGATATGCCCGTTCATTCCTGCTTCCAGAGCTTCTTTCTTATCTTCATCAAAAGCATTGGCTGTCATGGCAATAATCGGTATATTAGCAATCTCAGGATTTTCCATCGCCCTAATCTGCCGTGTGGCTTCATAACCGTTCATCACCGGCATCTGGACATCCATCAGAATCAAATCATACTCTCCGGCTTCCGCACGCTTCATCAGCTCCACTGCCTCCACGCCATCGCCGGCAACATCCAGGGCAAAACCGGATTCCTGCAGGATCGCCACCGCAATCTCCTGATTCAGCTCATTATCCTCTACCAGCAGGATCTTCTTTCCCGCAAAGGAAACGGTCTCTTCTGCCGGATTGTCCTCCGCATTCTGCATCACAAAGGGCTCTTCCAGAATCTTTTTGAGCTCCGACAGAAAAACCGGCTTCTCGCAAAACGCCGTGACGCCCGCTTCCTTCGCCTCCTGCTCGATGTTCGCCCAGTCATGGGCCGTCAGGATGATAATCGGCTTCTCCACACCGATGATCCTGCGGATCCGTCTCACCACTTCCACGCCGTTCATATCCGGCATGAGCCAGTCTATAATGTACACCGCGTATTCATCGCCCTGTTCTGTGGCAAGCTGGACGCGCAGCACCGCCTCCTTGCCGGAGGTCGTCCAGTCCGGCCGCATACCGATCACGGTAAGCATCTTGGTCACGCTGGAACAGGTGTTGAAATCGTCATCCGCCACGAGCACCCTGAGCCCGTGCAGTTCAGGGATGACCTCCTGCCGTACCGGATCGGCACATGTTCTGAACCGTAAAGATACCGTAAAGGTAGTGCCTTTACCCTCCTCACTCTCAACGGTGATCGTCCCATTCATCATATCTACAATATTCTTGGTAATGACCATTCCCAGACCGGTTCCCTGTATACCGCTGACCGTGCTCGTCCTCTCCCGCTCAAAGGGTTCAAAAACATGCTCTAAGAACTCCTTACTCATACCGATACCGGTATCCCTGACCTGAAAATCATAGGATGCCCATCCCTCAGGCGCATTTCCTTTCTGTACGATGCGGACGCCCACAAGACCGCCGGGGTTGGTGAATTTCATCGCATTGCTCAGCAGATTCAGAAGCACCTGATTCAATCTGAGCTTATCACACAGCACATGCTCGTTTACCACATCCGCCGTATCAATATAGAATTCAAGCTGCTTCGCCGTCACATCGGCCTGCACAATCGTCTTTAAGTCATGCATGATCTCCGGCAGCGACGTTTCCTTTTCCTCGATCTTCACCTTACCGCTCTCAATACGGCTCATATCCAGAACGTCATTGATCAGACTGAGCAGATGTTTGCTGGATGTGGTAATCTTCGCCAGATAATCCTGTACTTTTGCTGTATCCCCAATATGCGCCGCCGCAAGAGAAGTAAATCCGATGATCGCGTTCATAGGCGTCCTGATATCATGGGACATATTGTTGAGGAATGTCGTCTTCGCACGGTTGGCATGCTGTGCCGCCGCAAGTGCATTCTCCAGATCGATCTTCTGCGCTGCGAGCTGCTCTTCCATTTTCTTCTCGTCATCAATATCCACAAAGAGCCCGGAGAAAGTAATCGGAGATCCATCCTCACGTCTTGACAGCCTGCCGGCAGCATGAAACCAGCGCAGGCCCGCATGACCTGTATACAGACGATACTCCACATCGTAGGTTTTTTCACCGGCGAAATCCCTGACCGTATCCCAATATTCCTTAACTATCCTCTCTTTATCTTCCTCATACAGCAGATCCGTCCACGATTCGATCCTGTTCGGAAACGCTTCCTCGCTTTCGTATCCCACCATTCTGCGGAACACATCCGACCAGGTACAGGATATGATTTCCGCCTGTTCATTGAAATCCATGCTCCAAAAACCGGAATTCATGGCGGAATGAATATTATCCATGGACATTTTTTCCTTCTCAATCTGGGCATAAGCCGCACGGATTCTGTCTCCATCCGCTTTTTCCTGCTCCAGAACAAGATTGGCATTTTCCCGCAGCTGCAATACAAACACAAAAAACACCGCGAGCATTGCTATTATTGTAATAACAATCTGGATAATGCCGCGGCGCAGCATACCGGAACTGATGGAATTAATCTGTTCGGTAATGACATTATTTCTGATGGAAACCGTCATCATCCAATCCGTCCCCTCCACCGGTATATAACACAGATTTTCCTGCGCGCCCATATAGCTGAAAGAGATCTGTCCCGGCCTGCCGTTTGCAAAATCACTTTGCAGCTGTTCGTAACTGAAGCCGTTATAAATATCTGCCTTCCTCAGTTCAAGGAGAAAGTTCGCTCCGGCTTTCAGATTTCCGAAATCATTGTTCGTCAGATCCTCACCGTTGCGGTGATACAGGCTCCAGTATGTCTCGTTGTAATTGGTCTGTAAAGTCAGTGCGCTTAACATTTCTTCCAAGTCAATCTGAATAAAGCAGACTTTAATTCTGCTGCCCTGAAATTCCACACTCTCTACCGGAATCGCGAGAATCACCTGTTTTTTTGCATGATCCATATTTTTAGTGACAATTGTCCGCTCCGTCAATTCCTCAGATAAAAAATCATATTGACCATATCCGGATGTCGTGGTGTATTCCGTATAAACGATGCCGTTCTCGTCTATCAGCGCAAATCTATTAAAATCGCAGAGTTTTTTGACCTTTCCTAAAAACTTTCTCAGCGTCTCCTGCGATTCCAGATCGGCATCGTCCATTATGGCGACCGCATTCTCCATGTAGGAGAACCTTGTATTCAGTTCTTCGGCTACTACCTGCGCTCTCCGGCCTGCCAGCTCTTCAAGATAGAACTCGCTAATCCTGCTCACCGCCTGACTCGTACCGGTTCTTGAGCCGTTTGACACCCAGATCGTCGTAACAAGAAGAAGCAATGCGATCATGATTCCTCCTGCTACAGCTTTTACCGCTGTCTGCTTTCTCTGTTTTCTCTGCTTCTCATTTAAACTCATAATCTGTAATTTTCTAAACCAGCAGATTCAATACCATTCACGGCAGCTATTCACAGCTGCCTCTGATGATTGAACTGCCATTTCTTCATCGGCAGCATTGGCACTGGCTTATTTTTACCTCCCTATAAGGCTATAAAAAAGAAAGGCTTTTTCATACGGCACAATGCAATATCAAAAGCCCTTCTTATTTTAAGACGCTTCTTTTTATTTATGATGTTGTATAGTGTAGCACAAAACCCTTACATATGCAACCCCACTTGCGTATCTCAGGCAAAAAAACGCATAAATAATAATCCATATAATCTTATTTAAAATATGCCACACCCGATTCAAAAATCTTCATATCCTGCTGCCCATAAATATTCACGGCCACGCCGTCGCCCCGGCGCTCCGCATGAGCCATCTTCCCAAACACTCTTCCGTCAGGAGAAGTAATTCCCTCAATGGCCTGATAGGAGCCGTTGATGTTCCACTCCTCATCCATGGAAAGATTGCCATTTAAATCCGCATACTGAGTAGCTACCTGTCCATTTACCAAAAGCTCTTCGATCAGTTCCTTCGGGGCCACAAACCGTCCCTCTCCGTGGGAGGCAGGGGTCACATAGGTTTCTCCTAAAGCAGCCTGCTGCAGCCAAGGCGATTTATCCGAAACCACCTTCGTATAAACCATTTTGGAGATATGGCGGTTAATGGTATTGAAGGTCAGGGTGGGAGAGCCTTCCTCCTGCCCCACAATCCTGCCGTAGGGCACAAGTCCCAGTTTGATCAGCGCCTGGAAGCCGTTGCAGATTCCCAGAATCAGACCATCTCTTTCCTCTAAAAGTCTCATCACAGCTTCCCTGATGGAGCTGTTCTGAAAAGCCGTTGCAAAGAACTTTGCGCTGCCGTCAGGCTCATCGCCTGCGGAAAAGCCGCCGGGGAACATGATAATCTGAGCCCTGTCAATCTCCTCTGCAAACATCTTTACCGAATCCCTGATGTCCTCTGCCGTCTGGTTTTTAAATACTCTGGTAGTCACATCGGCGCCGGCTCTCCTGAAAGCCTTCTCCGTGTCGTACTCACAGTTGGTACCCGGAAATACGGGAATAAATACCCGGGGCCTGGCCACTTTGTTTTTGCAGACATAAATCTTATCTGCCTGATACAGCTTCGTCTCCACAGGCTCTGTTCCCCTGTACGCTTTGGTGGGGAATACCTTCTCCAGGCCGGATTTCCATGCGCCCAGAGCCTCTTCCATGGAAACTCTCACTTTCTGCCAAGTGAAGAGGTCATCCTCTCTGATCACTGCCACCTTCCTGAAATGCAGGCCGTCTGTTTCGCTGTCGTTTTTCTTAAGAAGCTCCCCGCCGTCCTCACTGCTCATCTCGAGAACGATATCTCCCAGGCAGTTCTCAAACAAGTCCATAGGCTTTAATCCGTCCTCAAAAGCCACGCCGAGCTGATTGCCAAAGGCCATCTTGCTGACGCCCGTCAAAAGCCCTGTCGAATCCAGGGCATAGGCCGCCTTTACCAGTCCCCGGCGCATCAGGCCGGTAATGAAGCGGTAAGTCCGCATTACGTGTTCATAAACCGGAATGTCATATTCGTCCTTGTCAAACCAGAACTGAAGCAGCATATCGCCCGCTTCCTTAAGCTCCGGCGTCACAATATCCTTTCCGTCCGCCACATCCACTGCAAAGGACACCAGGGTAGGCGGTACATCAATGTCATTGAAGGTGCCGGACATACTGTCCTTGCCGCCGATGGAGGCAAGCCCATATCCAATCTGGGCATCATAGGCTCCTAACAGGGCGGTAAAGGGCTGACTCCATCTCTCAGGGTCGCTGGTCATCCGTCTGAAATATTCCTGGAAAGTGAAATGAATATTACTGAAATCACCGCCGCCGGCCACAATCCGTGCCATAGACTCCGTCACCGCATAGACTGCTCCGTGATAAGGGCTCCAGGAGGAAAGGTAAGGATCAAACCCATAGCTCATCATGGTAACCGTGTCTGTTTTTCCCTCCATAACCGGAAGTTTGGCCGCCATAATCTGGGATTCCGTAAGCTGGTACTTTCCGCCATAGGGCATCAGCACGCTGCCTGCCCCAATGGAGGAGTCGAACATCTCCACAAGTCCCTTTTGAGAACATACGTTCAGGTCCTTAAGCGCCTCCAGCCATGCTCCCTTAACATCGTTTTCTTCGAGAGCCTTCGCCGCTCCGGAGAGGGCGATTTTTTTCAGGTAATTCTCTTCCTCTTTGGGCACATCAACCACAACATCCGTTTCCTGATGAGCGCCATTGGTGTCCAGAAAGGCTCTGGAAATATTGACAATCTCCTTTCCTCTCCATTTCAGTACCAGACGGGGCTGCTCTGTAACCACGGCAACGGGAACCGCTTCCATGTTTTCCTCTCTGGCATAGCCAAGGAAAGTATCTACATTTTCAGGGGCAATCACCACTGCCATTCTTTCCTGGGATTCTGAGATTGCCAGCTCCGTACCATCCAGACCCGCGTACTTTTTGGGCACTTTATCAAGATCTACCAACAGTCCGGGAGCAAGCTCCCCGATTGCCACAGACACGCCGCCCGCCCCGAAGTCATTACATTTCTTGATAATCTTCGAGACCTCGCTTCTGCGGAAAAGCCTCTGAATCTTACGCTCGGTGGGAGCATTCCCTTTTTGCACCTCCGCGCCGCACCTTTCAATGGAGCTCTCCGTATGTACCTTGGAAGAACCGGTAGCGCCGCCGCAGCCGTCTCTCCCCGTCCTTCCTCCCAGAAGGATGATCACATCATCCGGATCGGAATTTTCACGGATTACATTTTTGCGGGGAGCAGCGCCCATCACCGCACCGATCTCCATACGCTTGGCCACATAGCCCGGATGATAAATCTCCTTCACATAGCCGGTGGCAAGCCCGATCTGATTCCCATAGGAAGAATATCCTCCGGCGGCTCCCCGCACCAGCTTTTTCTGTGAAAGCTTTCCTTTCAAGGTTTCTGAGACGGGAACCGTCGGGTCTGCCGCGCCGGTCACACGCATGGCCTGATAAACATAACCGCGTCCCGACAAAGGATCTCTGATGGCTCCTCCAAGGCAGGTGGCCGCACCGCCGAAGGGCTCAATTTCCGTAGGGTGATTGTGAGTCTCGTTTTTAAAAAATACCAGCCATTCCTCTGTGACAGGGCCGTTCCCATAGTCCATCTCCACAGGAACCACTACGGAGCAGGCGTTGATCTCATCGGACTGCTCCATGTCGTTAAGCTTTCCATCCTTCTTAAGCTTGCGCATGGCCATCAGCGCCAGATCCATCAGACATACGAATTTATCATCCCTGTCTGCAAAAATCTCATTTCGGGTATCCAGATAGCTCTGGTAGGTGGTCTCAAGAGGCGTCCTGTAATAGCCATCCCGAAACTCTATGTTCTTAAGCTCTGTGGAAAAGGTGGTGTGACGGCAGTGATCTGACCAATAGGTATCCAGCACACGGATTTCCGTCATGGCAGGCTCCCTGTGCTCTTCCTCTTTAAAGTAATTCCTGATATGCAGAAAATCCTTAAAGGTCATGGCAAGCTCCAGGCTCTCATAGAGCTTTAAAAGCTCCGCCTCCGCCATTTCCCGAAACCCTTCCAGCACTGCCACATCCGCCGGTTCCTCATATACCGTAATCAATGTATCCGGCTTTTCCATGCCAATCTCCCTGGAATCCACGGGATTGATACAGTAGGCCTTGATTCTGTCGAATTCTTCGGAGGTGATATCTCCCTCAATCAGGTAGGTAGAAGCGGTTCTGATCACCGGCTCCTCGTCCTCATTCAGAAACTTAAGGCATTGCATGGCTGAATCCGCTCTCTGGTCAAACTGTCCCGGCAGAAATTCCACGCTGAACGAACGCTCATTCCCGGAAATCTCAATACTCTCCCTGTAAAGAATATCTACCGGCGGTTCCGCAAACACCGTGCGGACCGCTCTCTCAAAAGTCTCCTCCGATACGTTCTCAACGTCATAACGGTTGAGAACGCGCACCCTGCTTACTCCCGTAATTCCCAGATAACTGCCAATCTCCTCTTTCAGCTCCTTTGCCTTCACAGCATAGGGAGCTTTCTTTTCTACATAGACACGTCTTACCTCTCCCATAGTAAAATTACTGACCTCCGTTTGCTATATTTACAGTTTCAATGCTTACCCTCTGTCCTACTCTTCCAGGAAAAGTCCCTGCATGACGTAAAGGATCTCCCGATCCACTGCCGCCTCGGGAATCTCCCTGGTCTGAGAAGCGATCTTAAGCCCTTCAAGGACGTACATGATATTTCTTGCCGCCCCCCTTGGGTCTTCACAGTAAAACTCACCTTCCTCAATTCCAGCCTGTATCAGCTTTTCGATCACATGCACCGCCGCATCAAACTGTTTTTTCAGAAGATTTTCACTGGCGGGAACCCGACTCTCAAAAAAATATTCGTAGATTGCCTTGCTCAGGGAATGCTCCCTGGAGAGAAGCTCCTTTTTCTGCTCCTTCAAAAACAGGGCCAGTATGTCAGAGGGCATGGCCTCCTCCGGAATATTCTGTTCGAACACATCGTCCGCTTCCTCCTGTTCCAGCTTTAAAACCTCCTCAAACACTTCCCCGGGATTCTGAAAATACAGATAAAGTCCTCCCCGGCTGATGCCGCAGGCATCCACAATATCCTTCATAGTCACCTGTTTGTAGCCCTTCTCCATGAATATTTTTCTGGCCACCTCTACTATATATTTTTTCTTCTGTGTCGATTTTTCACTCATAGCTGCTGTAATTCGCTGTCCCCCCGGCTTTTGTATCTTGTTTAACAAACGCTGCCACGCTTTGCGAGTCAGCTTATTGTAACAAGCGCCGTCACGCTTCGCGAGCCGGCTTATTGTAAAAAAGGTGTAAAGTTCTGTTCCTTCAACAGACATTACACCTTATTTTCAATCAGTTATTTAGTTTCTACTTTAGGCTCGGCTGTCTCAACATATTTAATAATCTCAATGATCTTTTCAGCCGACATTCCCTCCGCTTCCAATTTCTGAATAAGATTAATAACTTCTCTCCCTGTCATATTTCCACCGCCTTTTCGTTATAATATGATCCTTCCCAACTTATACAAGTATATCATAACAAAAGAATAAAGTCTATCCAATTCTCACGACTTCCCGGTGCTCTGCCCTCTTCCTGAATCTAACAGGGGCAGTAGGAATCGAACCCACATCGACGGTTTTGGAGACCGCTGTTCTACCTTTGAACTATGCCCCTTTATGGCAGTCTCAAAACATTTGCTTTAAGACCACTGCATCATATTATAGACTATCCTGCTGATATCTGTCAACTAATATTTCACAAAACTTATCCAAAAATCTTTCAGGCTTTAATATTTGAGCCGCCCTTCTGTGTCAGCCTCTACAATACCGCTGAACTCTTTCAGCTCTTTAGACGGCTCATAAGCTTCCTCCGCATAAAGCAGCTCATGAAGCCGAATCACATTTTCCTCCAGAGTAACAGGTACCACACAGTCACCCTTAGTTCCGATGGTTCCGCCGTTTCTCATCCCCTCAAAAGGGAATCCATCACTGACAGTCACTTTATAATCCCCTATCATTCCCAACACTGGAATAATATCCTGAACATCCAGAGAGGTTTGCACGTTTGGCAGCACAGCATTCATCACCTCTGTGAGGGAGCCTATGGAGACTGTCTTAGCCTTTTCCATCATGGCAATCAATACATCTCTCTGTCTTTGGGCGCGTCTGAAATCATCACCACCTCCATAGCGGATGCGGCAGTATGCAGTTGCCTGCAGGCCATTTAGAGTTTGTTTTCCGGCTTCTGCCACTGGCGTATATGCCACATTCATCTCTGCCGCCATCGTGCTCTGATAATTATTCAGGTGAGAGATTTCCGTCTCAGTAATCTCCATCTCAATACCGCCTAGCGCATCGATTGCTTCCTTCAGCCCTTTAAAGCCTACTGTGATGTACTCCGTCACGTACATATCCGTATTCATATTGATCATACTGATTGCCTGCTCAGGTCCTCCTTGGGCATAGGCCGTATTGCATTTATTGTAAGTATCATTTCCCAAATTCAAATAGGTGTCCCGGAATATAGAGACTAGACGCACCTCATGTTTATCCATATCTATGGAGCAAAGCATAATCGTATCACTTCTGTTTCCTCTCCCTAAGCTGCCGTCCCTTGCATCCACTCCGAAAAAAGCAATGTTGAAAATCCCAGTGTACTTGTTTTCTTCCCGGGCGCCTTCCTCCGGCTGCTTTTGGACTTTCTCCTTGACCTCTGGGTTTACGGAAATGTTTTCCTCCTTGAGATTCACCTTTTCTGCTCCCGTCTTACTGTCCGTAGCCTTAAGGGTGACATACAGAATCCCAATAGCTGTCACCAGTACCAACAGCTCTAAAATCAGCAATGGAATATGCTTGATCCATTTCTTTTTGTTCATTTTAAAACTCCTTAAACCGGCCACCACTCCTTTGAGAATAGCCGCCTAATTTATTTTCTCTTATAAAGTCACAAAATCCGCCTTTATTTTATCATATCCCGTCCCTTTTGAATACTAAATCTTAAAAATTTATTACAAAATGTTACAAAAGCGCAATTGCTTCCCCTACGCCCTTCACCCCTATTATTCTGATTCCCTCTGTTTCTTTTATACCATCCTTATTTACGGAAGGGACAATACAGGTCGTAAAGCCCAGCTTTTTGGCCTCCTGCACTCTGGCCTGTATCATGCTGACGCCTCTCACCTCACCGCTTAAGCCCACTTCACCTATTGCTATGGTCTTGTCATCTATGGGCCTGTTTTTAAAACTAGATGCCAGAGCCATGGCAATTCCCAGATCTACTGCCGGCTCCTGAATTCGGATTCCTCCAGCAATGTTTACATAAGCATCACAATTTCCAAGAGAAAGGCCAAGTCTCTTTTCCAAAACTGCAATCAAGAGATTTACTCTGTTAAAATCTGTCCCAATTGTCTGACGTCTGGGAATGCCAAAACTGGAATGACAGACCAGTGCCTGTATCTCCAGCAACATGGGACGAGTTCCTTCCATAGAGCAAACTACAATAGAGCCACTTGCCCCTTCCGGCTTACCGCTCAGCATGAACTCAGAAGGATTTAACACTTCCTTAAGCCCTTCCGACTCCATTTCAAAAACCCCGATCTCATTGGTGGAACCAAATCGATTCTTTACTCCCCGCAGAATCCGGTAAGAGGCATGTCTGTCTCCCTCAAAGTAGAGAACGGTATCCACCATGTGCTCAAGAACTCTCGGCCCTGCTACCGTTCCCTCCTTGGTCACATGACCCACAATAAAAATGGAAATATTTAACCCCTTGGCAAGCTGTAAGAGCACACCGGTAGCCTCCCTGACCTGGGAGACACTTCCCGGCGCCGAAGAAACATTCTCGTGGAACATGGTCTGAATTGAATCGATCACCACCACGTCTGGCTTTCCCCTACGCATAATCTCCTCTATCACCCCAAGAGAATTCTCGCACAAAAGCTTCAAATGATTGTTAAATTCACCAATCCTGTTGGCACGGATTTTAATCTGCTTTAAGGATTCCTCCCCTGATACATAGAGGACCTCCTTTTCGCTCAAAGCAAGATTTCTGCAAACCTGAAGAAGCAGTGTCGATTTTCCAATGCCCGGATCTCCTCCCACAAGAGTCAAAGACCCCTTCACCAAACCTCCTCCCAGTACCCTGTCAAGCTCCTGCATACCGGTACTGAGACGATCTTCCTCCTCTAAGGATATCTCTGCAAGAGGCCATGGCCTGTTTGCCTCCCTTTCTACTTTTTTGACACCTTTGGATACATTGCCAGTGACTACCTGCTCCTCCACAAAGGTATTCCATTGTCTACAGCCAGGACATTGCCCCATCCATTTACTGGATTCAAATCCGCAGCTCTGACAAAAAAACACAGTAGAATTCTTTCCTTTTGCCATGATAAATATACTTGCCTCCACATATCATCTTGAAATAAAAACTGCCGCAAAACAGCTCTTCTTTTTGCGGCAGCTTTGTTTCGTTTTCTTTTGTCCGGGCACCTTTTCCCGTATTACCTGGTAATCCTGACCTTTACCTCTCCGGCCTCCGCCAGCTCGGCGCTCAAGACCAGCTTACCGCTTAAATTGGTCTTCATTTTTCCAATACTCTTCTCGTCCACAAAGACCTCATACTCCGTATCCTCACTGAGTCCTACGGTAATCTGTGCATCCTCTGCACCCTCCACTATAAAGCTAACCTCATCTGCCGTCTCTGCAAAATGCAACACACTGGTTCCTGGCACCGATTCATAGACAAACATTCCGTTTTTTTCCAGCCTGGTCATAGTCTTAAAGGTTTTCACTTTGTATAAGTCGCCGCTATGCTCAAAATCCTCCAGCTTGGCCTTGACCGCCAAAACGTGATTGCCGAAGCTGATGGTGCCGTCCTTTTCCGAACGTAGTAATTCCTCTACAACTGCCATTGTCTTATGTCCTCCTGCTAAGTCCTTACACTATCACTATAAGTTAATGTCAGTATAATATATTTTCACATAAATTTCCACAAATAATCTCCAGAATTTTTAAACGAATTGATTAATTTTTCTTTACATCAAAGACTACCTGTCCTTTTCTAAAACCCGCTGTGACAGTATCTCCTGCCATCACTCTTCCTTCCAAAATTTCCTCTGCCAGTCTATCCTCCACTACATTCTGAATCGCTCTCTTTAATGGGCGTGCCCCCATTTTCTCGTCAGAATATTGGGTCAAAATATGCTCCTTTAAGGCACCGCTTACAAGAAGCTTTATCTGCATCTGCTCCTTACATCTTTTCGCCAGATTACCGGAAAGAAGCGTCATAATCTCATGCATTTCCGGCTTTCCAAGAGGCTGAAATACCATGATTTCGTCAATACGATTGATAAATTCCGGCTTAAAAAGTTTTTTAACCTCCTCCATCACCCCGGCTTTCATCTTTTCATAATCCTGCTCCTTCGTGGTCTCCGTAAAAAAGCCCAGATTCTTAGGCGCAATGATTCTCTGTGCCCCAGCGTTGGAAGTCATGATCAGTATTGTATTTTTAAAGCTCACCTTCCGACCTTTAGAGTCGGTGATATGGCCGTCATCCAGAACTTGGAGCAAGACATTAAACACATCCGGATGCGCTTTTTCAATCTCGTCAAAGAGCACTACGGAATAAGGATTCTTGCGGATCTTCTCACTGAGCTGACCGCCCTCCTCAAAACCCACATATCCTGGAGGAGAGCCTATCATCTTGGAGACAGAATGCCCCTCCATGTATTCCGACATATCCACCCGTATCAGTGCGCTCTCACTGCCAAACATAGCTTCTGCAAGCGCTTTGCTCAGCTCCGTCTTTCCTACGCCGGTAGGTCCTAAGAACAGGAAAGAGCCTATGGGCCTTCCGGGATCCTGTAATCCTACTCTTCCCCTTCTGATGGCACGGGAAACAGCGCTCACCGCCGCTTCCTGTCCAATCACTCGCTTATGGAGTATCTTTTCCAGCTTCAGCAGTCTCTCGCTTTCTTTTTCTGTCAGTTTTTTTACCGGTACCTTAGTCCAGGAGGAAACGACCTCTGCAATTTCATTTTCTCCCACACTTAGGCGTCCATCCTCCTGCTGCCTACGGTTCTTCTCTTTCGTCCTCTCGTATTTTTTGATCAGCTTTTCCTGCTCTATCCGGACGGCAGAAGCCTCTGCAAGCTCACCGGCCTTTAAGTGTGCTTCCACTTCCCCATCCATTTCCCGGATTCTCTCAAACTGTTCCCTTAAATTCTCAGGTGCCTGCATATTTTTCAGACGAACAGCAGAGGCTGCCTCATCGATCAGGTCAATCGCTTTATCTGGAAGATTCCGGTCATTAATATAACGCTCTGAGAGCACTGCTGCCGCCTGTATGGCCTCATCTGTGATGGTAACTCGGTGATGCTCCTCATATTTGGGCGCAACCCCTTTCAAAATCTCTATTGTCGCCTCTATGGAAGGCTCCTCCACATAGACCGACTGGAAACGACGCTCCAAAGCAGCATCCTTTTCCACATATTTATGATACTCCGCCACCGTAGTAGCTCCAATTAGCTGCAGTTCACCTCTCGCTAAAGAGGGTTTTAGGATATTGGAGGCATCGATTGCCCCTTCCGCTCCGCCAGCACCAATAATGGTGTGCATCTCGTCCAGAAAAAGAATGATATTGCCATCCTCCTGAACCTCCCGAATCACCCGCTTGATTCTCTCTTCAAACTCTCCCCGGTATTTGGAGCCTGCCACCATCCCGGAAAGATCCAGGGTAAGAAGCCTCTTATTCTGCACCGTAAAAGGGACCTCCCCGGAGGCGATCCTGAGAGCAAGACCTTCCACCACCGCCGTTTTCCCTACTCCCGGCTCTCCAATCAGGCAGGGATTATTTTTCATTCTTCGGCTTAAAATTTCAATGACACGTTTAATCTCGTTATCTCTTCCTACCACCGGATCAAGCTCTCCCTCTACGGCAAGAGCCGTCAAATCTCGGCTATACTGCTCCAGAGCAGAGGTATGCCTGTTTTTACGGTTCTGCTTTCTGCCTAGATCCTCTTTATATAGATTACCGTCTTCGCCCATGGCGATGAGAGTATCCGCATAAAGCTTCTGAATGGATATCCCCAAAGTATTTAAGAGCCTGATCGCCACATTCTCACCCTCTTTGAGCAATGCCAGGAGAAGATGCTCCGTCCCTGTGCGTTCCGCACCAAAACGGTCTGCCTGTCTGTGAGCTTCCTCCACCACCCTGCGGGCTCTCGGAGAATAGTTCTCCTTCTCCTTAATGGCAACCACAACATCCGGCACAATCAGTTCCTGAATCATCTCTATAATCTTTGTCTCATCGGCACCGTTTTCCTTAAGAACCCTAGAAGCCACTCCTGTATTTTCTTTTAAAAGACCAACCAGAATGTGCTCCGTACCCACATAGCCCGTGCTCATCCGGGACGCCGTTTTCTCTGCCAGTGCCAGCGCCGTTCTTGCTTTGTCTGTAAATCCACCTGACTGCATATTTTTACCATGCCTTTCCGTATTCATCATAAATTTCATCAACCATACGATGCACTTCGTCTCTGCTAATTCCTTTGCAGATCCCTTTGGCAAGAATCCCTCTTAAATCCTCATCCATCTCTTCCATAGACCTTAATCTGTCCATATCCAGCGCAATCACGGCACCCTTTCTTCGGTCCACCTTCACAAAGCCTTCCTGTTTGAGCACCGTGTAGGCCTTGTTTACTGTATGCATATTAATGCCGATATCTTCTGCCAATTGGCGCACCGAAGGGAGGGCATCTCCTTCCCGGAATTTTGCTGTGGCAATTCCAAGTATGATCTGATTCCTCAGTTGCAGATAAAGCGCCTCCTGACTGTTAAAATCTATCTCAATAATCATATTTGACACCCTTACACGCTTCGCGAGCTAGTTTATTGTAATAGAAAGGAAGAAAACCGCAATTGCTCTTTGCAATTTTCCTCCTGTGTATCTTTCAATCCTGTAACCTGTTGATAAAAACTATCTTATTTAAAGATCTTTGTCGTCCATGTTTAGAAACTCAAATTCAAATTCATCATCATCCACCAAGAAATTTTGAGGCTTCCTTGTCGGCTGCTTTTTGGCAGGCTCCCTGTTTTCAAGGGCGCGAAGCTCTTTCTCTCCTCCCTTTGTCCTCGGCTGTCCGGCTCTTTCCTGAGATCTTGCCGGCTTTTCCTCCACATCCTGGGGCCTGGGTCTCTTTTTCCTCACAGGAGGTTCTTCTTCTTCCTCGTCCTCCTCCTCTTCCTGAATACGCCTTCTTCTCTTCTTCTTTATTGGTTCTGGTTCAGGTTCAGGCTCTTCTTCCTCTTCCTCTTCTTCCTCATCGTACTCGTCATAATCGCCGTAATAAAGGCTCCTGATCTTAAACAAAAGAACTGTCAGAACAATAAACAAAATGACAATAACCACTGCCAGAACGATGATAATAATTTTCCCTTTATCTATCTGGTCCTGAAGCTCCTGATTGCTCTGATTGGCATAACTGATTGCGGATAAAAGCTCATTCAGCTTCTGTCTGGTTCCATCAATATTGTTGTAAAGGTAATATTCATATTCCCCCGTATCATTCTGAGCATAAACAATCTCATAATCATTATGCTCCTCGGGTGCAGGTTCTGACGGTTCTGTGCCTTCTGTTTCTTCTACCCCCTCCGGGTTCTCTCCTTCTACGCCTTCTGGATTTTCCTCTTCTACCCCCTCGGGATTTTCTCCGTCTACACCTTCTCCTCCAGTCACCTCACCCCCTAGAGTTATCAGGTCGGAACGCACATATCCTTCCACTGTTTTATCATTATAGGTACAGCTGATCTGATACCATTTGTTTCCTGAACTGTCGTTGGCCTCTCCAATCAAAGTAACTGCCGTGCCATTTGGCAGCGTAGCCACCGTACTGTGCTGTGTAGAAGCTCCAGAACGGATATTGGCATTCTTGCTGGAAGTAATCGTTGCCGGCTGTTCTCCAATAGAGGTCGGTGTGGTTTCCGCTGGAGCAGAAGCCGCAGAACCACTCTGGGAAGCGCTGGCCTGGCTGGTAGGTTCAATGGTCTGACTGGTCTCCACCAGATCACTCCTGATATAACCATAGCCTCCCCCGGCCACAGCTACCTTATACCATACGGAGCCTGAGGAATCCTTCACAGCCTCCAAAATATCTATCGTCTTTCCTCTCTGGGTACTGCCCACCACCTCGCTGTCTGTGCTGGTCTGGGCGCGGATTTTTGCTGTCTCTGCCGTCACTTTGCCTTCCACCGCATAGCAGGAAAGCGTAGATAGACAAAACGCCGAGAGTGCAATTGCAAATCCCGCCACCCCTTTCTTTATATTGTTCCTTCGAATTCCGCTGATTTTTCCCATCAGCGTTTTTAGCTTTCTCATATTTGTGTATCCATTTCCTTTCCAGTAACTGCTTAGACAAGCTCCTACTTTTACTTTTCTTTATTATTTCTCTTTCTTTCGTTGCGGGCTGTCTGCTCCACCTCTCTGTGATAACTCTGCTCACAATTACGGCAAAGACGTCCGCTTTTAATATCCGTACCGCAAACCTCACATTTCATATAACCGTTTCTGCTTTCAAGCACCTCAAAACGGTTTTCCTTCACCATATCGCGGATAGATTTATGGGATACCCCTGTCTCATCCGATATTTCTGTCACATTTGCCCCCCGATGCTTTTCCAGATATAATCGCACTTTCCCATAATCATCATATTCTGAGGTATTGCATTCCTCACAGCAATATTCACCAAGGCCTTTATAAACCAGGATACCACCACATTTCTCACATATGATTGGTCTTTTTATTTCCCCTGTCAGTGCAAATGCTCGCATTTTATCAGCCATCTCTTACCCCCTACCTTCCATATTAAGCCTCATCAATTGCCTTACCAATATCACGACGCATATATTTATTTTCGAAAGTGATCCACTCTGTCGCCTTATAGGCATTCTCCCTTGCTTCCTTTAAATCCTTCCCCTTAGCGGTAATTCCAAGGACTCTCCCTCCATTGGTGACGATATCCTCTCCGCTGCGTTTGGTCCCGGCGTGGAAACAAAAATAGGAATCTTCTCCCTCAAAGCGCTCTAACCCCCTGATCACAAAGCCCTTTTCATATTTTACAGGATACCCCTCTGAGGCCAGCACCACGCATACCGCTGCATTGTCCTCAAACTGAAGATCTATGGTATCCAGCTTTCCATCAATACAGGCTTCCATCACCTCTATGATATCATTTTTCATCCTGGGAAGCACTACCTGGGCCTCTGGATCTCCAAATCGGGCATTGTATTCCAGTACTCTAGGACCTTTTTCTGTGAGCATCAGGCCAAAGAATATGATTCCTTTAAATGGTCTTCCCTCTGCCGCCATAGCATCCACTGTCGCCTGATAAATATGTTCCCTGCAAAACCGGTCTACTTCCTCCGTGTAAAAAGGACTAGGGGAAAAGGTTCCCATTCCGCCGGTATTAAGCCCTGTATCTCCGTCTCCTGCCCGCTTATGATCCTGGGCAGAAGTCATGGTTTTGATGGTCTTTCCATCCACATAGGAAAGGACCGAAACCTCCCTACCAGTCAAAAACTCTTCCACCACCAGCCGGTTTCCCGCACTGCCGAACTGCTTATCTTCCATGATGGCCTTCACGCCATCCCTAGCCTGCAAAAGATCCTGACAAATCAAAACTCCCTTTCCAAGGGCAAGGCCATCTGCCTTTAGTACAATAGGAAAGGAAGCACCCTTTAAATATTCCAGCGCCCTTTCGGCACAATCAAAGGTTTCATAGGCCGCCGTAGGGATGTGATACTTTTTCATCAAATCCTTGGAAAAAGCCTTGCTTCCCTCTAAGATTGCCGCGTTCTTCTTAGGACCAAATGCACGCAGACCTGCCGCCTCCAGCTCGTCCACCAGACCTCCCACCAGTGGATCATCCATTCCCACAATGGTCAGATCAATCTCCTTTTCCTTTGCAAAGGCCACAAGCTTGTCAAATTCCATGGCCCCTATGGGAACGCATTCCGCAAGAAGCCCTATCCCTGCATTTCCCGGCGCGCAGTAAATTTTGTCTACTTTTTTGCTTTTCGAGACGCTGTAAGCAATCGCATGCTCTCTGCCCCCGCTTCCCACGATCAATACTTTCATCCTATTCAAAACACTCTCCTTTCAACAGTCTTGCTTTGCTAAACTGTTTATGCCATAGGGAACGGCAAATTATTCGTCATCCGCTTTATGAGCAATTTGGTTGATAGCTGCAGGCAAAATCACCCACTCAGCCTCCTCCATCACCCGGCGCTGAAGGATTTCGGGGGTATCCCCCTCCTTAACCTCCACTGCTTTCTGCATAATGATCTCTCCCGTATCTGTCCCCTCGTCCACATAGTGGACGGTGGCTCCAGTTATCTTGACTCCCCGTGCAAGGACGGCCTCATGAACTTTAAGCCCATAATAACCTGTGCCACAGAAAGAGGGAATCAGGGATGGATGAATATTAATAATCCTATTTCGGTAGATCTGGGTCATCTCAGGGGGCAAAATCACCAAAAAACCGGCCAGCACTATCAGATCCGGATTAAGCCTTTTAAGCTTACTCAAAAAAGCCTGGTTAAATTCCTTGCGGTTTCCAAAGCTTTTAGGAGAAATACAAAAAGCAGGGATATTTTCTGCTTCTGCTCTTTTGAGTGCATAAGCCCCCGCATTATTGCTGATCACACCGATTATCCTTGTGTTCTCAATGATTCCTTCCTTAATGCCATCAATGATTGCCTGTAGATTGGTTCCTCCCCCGGAGACACACACTACAATATTTAGCATAGCGTCACTCCCTTTTCCCCGGCCTCGGTTCTTCCCACTATGTAAGCCCTCTCCCCAGCAGCCCCTGCTGCTTTTATCACATTCTCCACATCCTCAGGGGCTACGGCAAGCACCATGCCAAGACCCATATTGTAAGTGTTGTACATCATCTTTTCTGTAAGCTCTCCCTTTTTTTGAAGAAGTTTAAAAATAGCGGGAACAGAATAACTCTCCTTCTCTATCACGGCGCATACTCCTTCCGGCAGCATACGGGGAATATTTTCGTAAAAGCCCCCACCGGTAATATGGCTGCACCCCTTTAATGTGATGCCTGCCTCCTTGATGCTCTTCAACGCCTTCACATAAATCCTAGTTGGTGTAAGAAGCACTTCGCCTAAAGTTCCTCCAAGCTCTTCATAATAAGTAAAGAGCCCTTCCTTAGAAATATCAAACACCTTTCTGATCAGTGAAAATCCATTGCTGTGAACCCCCGAGGAGGCCAGTCCTACAAGCACATCGCCAGGCTTTATGCTCTCACCAGTGATCAGGTTCTTTTCATCCACCACACCTACTGCAAATCCTGCCAGATCATACTCTTCCTCTGGCATTAGTCCTGGATGCTCCGCGGTTTCTCCACCGATCAGAGCTGCTCCTGCCTGCTTACACCCCTCTGCCACACCTTTTACTATAGTCGCAATCTTCTCTGGATAATTCTTGCCACAGGCAATATAATCCAGGAAAAACAAGGGCTCTCCACCTGCACAGGCAATGTCATTGACACACATGGCCACACAGTCAATCCCCACCGTATCGTGCTTATCCATAAGAAACGCCAGCTTTAACTTGGTTCCCACACCATCCGTTCCGGATACCAGCGCAGGCTTCTCCATCTCCTTAATCGCTGACAGGGAAAAGGCGCCCGAAAAGCCGCCCAGCCCTCCTAGTACCTCTGGACGCATGGTTTCTTTCACAAATTCCTTCATCAATTCCACACTGCGGTATCCCGCTTCAATGTCCACTCCTGCCTTTTTGTAATCCATTTTTCCTCTCATTTCTGCCGCCCAAACAGCGTTTACTTAAAAACTCTTTTTGTGGGTTACTGTACCTTAAAAAAATTCTAATAGTTCTGATATCCTACTTCGCTTAACCTCTCATCCTTTTTCCGGACACTTTCTTTCAGTTTCACGGAGTAATCTTTCAGCTTCTGCAAAAGCGCCTCATCTGAGGTTGCCAGTATTTTCGCTGCAAGCAGGCCTGCATTGGCCCCTCCGTTAATTGCCACCGTAGCCACCGGTATCCCCTGGGGCATTTGAACGATTGAATAGAGGGAATCCCTTCCCCCCAAAGAAGTGGTGTGCATAGGAATCCCAATCACTGGCATGGGAAAAATTGCCGCACACATTCCCGGCAGATGGGCCGCCATACCTGCCCCTGCAATAATCACCTTAAATCCCTTTTCTTCTGCTGTCTTTGCATATTCAAAAAATACATCCGGCTGCCTGTGAGCAGAAATAATCCTCATCTCAAAGGAAATGCCAAGCTCTGTCAGGACATCCGCCGCTTTCGCCATAACCGGCATATCCGAATCACTGCCCATCACGATTCCAACCTGTGCCATAACTTACCGTACCTTTCTTGTGCCTCTTATTCTATAACATTCTCCCTTTTATCTTACTATAAAACCAGCCTTTTCTGCAACTACATTCTGTACTTCTTCCTAAGAAGAATTCTTCTCTGGAAACCTAGGCGATATTCCAATCCTCCAAAGGGCGATTTAGTTCTTCACACCCCGGCAGCACAAACCGCCCCTCCTCAATAATGGGAATCACCTGCTCATCGTGGGTCACCACACTGATCTCCCCCAACTCATTGTAGGGTATGGTGATATCCGTATGGCAGTTAAAATACGCCGTTTTATCTTCTTCCTTTCTTTTCAGAGAGCATTCGTTGTCTTTTGCTATGATTTCCTTTCCATCAGGATTAAAAATCCTCACATCCTCCGAATGGGAATAGCAGGTATCTCCCAACGCAAAATGGGGCCCCGTCTTTTCCGCTATTAAAATAGGAAGCTTATCCTCTATCTTATACTTCCTCGCCACCACAAAGGCAGTGGTATTGGTACCGATAGCGAATTCTCCCATCGGAAGTAAGTCATGGTGAAAAAGCACATTATCCTTGATATACTTGCGATTCTCCTCCTGGCTTTCAAAATTGCCACAGCTATAATCTATCACCATGCCATCCTTAATGCGAATTGCAAGCTCCCGATATTCCAGCTCATTTAAATATACACGGCTCACATGCAAGAGCCCTTCCGTTCCTGCAAGCACCGGAGAAGTGAACACCTCTCCCACAGGAATATTTACGTCTGCCACACAATTTTCAAAGTTGGTCTGCTTCTTTGGGTCCGAGAGCGTATGGAGCATCACCTTTAGGTTCGTTTTGTTCCCCTTCATTCCTTTGATGATCACATATTTCCCCAAATCAAGAGTATCAATGATCTTCTGCTGCATCTGCTGATACAGTTTATAGTCAAGAGTATTGATCCGAATCACCTCATCAAATATTTCCGCGAAATCGTCCCCAATCTCCGGTGTAGGAAACGCTATAATTGTAAAGCTTCTCTCCTCCCCCTTGATATATCGGTTCTGGATTTCCCCGGCTGCCGACCGGTATTCCACCGAAAGCTTTTGCTGCTGATCGGATAAATGAAGCGCCTCCGATTTTTCCTTAAGCTCAGCAGGCTTTTCCCCAAAGGTTTCCACCACCGCTGGGCCGCCATAGACTCCTGCCTGCTCCTTAAACTTCTCATACCCTTCCCTAAGAGCCTCTAAACGCACCTGTATAAGCTTTTTATCCAGCACTAGCGCCAGATCATCCTTGTGGTCAAAATCATATTGCTTGTTAGGGATTGCACCAAAATATCCGACAGGATTTACCCCCTTTATATAAAGCAGACTGGATGGAAGTCTGTAGATTGTAGGCTCCAGTCCCATTTCTCTGAAATTGGCAATCGCCCTCTTAATCATGGGTTCAAAGCCCAGGCAGTATCGGATTTCCACTGTCTTCTTTTTGGAGATATCCTTTCCTCCCGCCTCAAAACCAATGCGGTACCCCTCTGTGTAGGTATCTGCCATTTTTTTTAAGGTTTCCTCTGGCAGTGAGGTTAAATGGCGCCAGGTTTTGATCTCATTTTCAGTGATATACTCTCCAAAATAGTAAAGATACCGATCATCTGACAGATCTCCCTCCACAATTCTTCGGGCAAAGTCCGACTCTGGCAAAAGCATATCCTCAAGGCGTCTCTCTGCCGCCTCTCTCGCATAATCGCTCACATACCAATAAATGCTCTCCCGCAGGGCTTTTGTCTCTGGAAGCACCTCATCCTCCTTCTGACTACAGCAAAAGCAGCCATAAATCTCCAGAAAAAGCTCTAGCCGAATCACCATTTCCTTAAGCCGCTTTTCATAGGAAAGTGGAATCATGCTTCTCATCTCTCCATACAGGGCACAGAGAATCCCACCATATTCCTCTCCTAATCTTGCGACGCATACCTTCGGATTGGCATAGCTTTCTTCATAATTTTCTGGAAGGATATCCTCATAAAGCCTGTGGTTTCTCTCCTGCAACTCTTTGAGGGAGGCCTCTTTGAGTCCTCCCCTTACCACAAAATCATATTCCTCACAGAGCATGGAAAGAAAGGATGCCGTTTTGGCAAAATAAGCCTGAAACTCTGGCGGTAATACCGTTTCCTCTCTGATTTCCTCAATTCTCTCTTTTGCCAGCAAAAACCTCTCTTCTATCATTTACAAAACCTCCCTGCTGCCCTTTTCAGTCCACATATGCCCCTGCAAATAAGATGAGGCTCAACATACCAAAGGCCAGAATGTTCACGATAATGCCAACCACCGTAAATAATCGAAACTTTTCCGTCTCTGTAGTTGACCAGATTCCTAAGCCCAATCCCACAATCATAAATATCACCGCTAAAAGCCCGGCAGCAGCATACCGCTGAGAGGATACGCCGCCTCCTAAATAAGAATAATAAACGGCCGTCCCCATAGTGACATTGGCAAGCACGCCCAGGATCGTTGACATAATCCCCTTTTCCGTATGCTTTTTGTTGGTAAATATAAATCCTTTACTTTTCAGCATTCACATAAACCTTTCCCTTTTTGAAAGATCTCTTCCAGGGTCTGCGCAATCGAGTAGGGAAGATTTTACCCTACTCGCCGCGCGGGGCGCACGCTGCGTAAGCAGCAAATTCCTCTGTGCGCCCCTGCGCATAAAAAGGCATCCCTTTTCAGAAATGCCCTCTCCCCCTCAAATCTTTTAAAACAAAATCTTTGATTTGCCTGCCAGTAGCTTAGCTCCACCAATCAAAAGCAGGGTCCCACAGACAATGCCCGTCACTAACGTCACAACACCAACTGCAATGCTCATGGCTCCCGCGCCATTCATAATCTTGTATACTCTCTCTTCCATATGGTTTTCATCCCTTTCTGCTCTGTTAATTTACACCGTACTGTTCATAATAAGCATCTAATGCTGCCTTAACCCCGTCATCAATATAAATCCTTCCCTGACAGGGTTTATTATATAAGTATTCCACAACTTCCTGCATATTAACAATTGCATTGGCATCAAAGCCATACTTTTCTTTAATCTCCTCGAGAGCACTCTTATTGCCCTGTCCCTTTTCCATGCGGTTTAAGGAAACCATAAGTCCTTTGATTTCTACCTCTGCCAAGGACTTGATAATTGGGAAAGTTTCCTCAATGGACTTGCCCGATGTGGTCACATCCTCAATGATCACTACCCGGTCCCCATCCTTTAGCTTGCTGCCAAGCAAGATACCGGTGTCACCATGGTCTTTGACCTCCTTGCGGTTAGAACAGTAGCGAATCTCCTTCCCGTAAAGCTCGCTGAACGCTATGGTGGCAGCTACCGAAAGCGGGATTCCCTTATAGGCAGGCCCAAAAAGAACATCGAAATCAAGACCATAGGTGTCATGGATTGCCTTTGCATAATACTCTCCCAGCCTGCGGAGCTGCATGCCAGTCACATATCCTCCCGCATTCATGAAAAAGGGAGATTTTCTGCCGCTCTTTAGGGTAAATTCGCCAAACTTAAGCACTTGGCTCTCTACCATGAACTCAATAAATTCTTTTTTGTAATTCTCCATTTTGTCTTAAAACCTCCGTCTTTATGGGCTTAATTTTCCCAATTTTACCACATTTCGTATTTATATACAATCATTTTTGTTTTATCGTTTTATAATCGCTTTAAAATCGCTATTTAGTGCCATTCTCACATTTTGCAACCCTCCTTGGCATTATCCAAATGTAAACTTTGCAGCAGGTGCAAAGTCCTGGTTGAATAGTTACCACAAGGCATCTTGAGACTTTACACTTCGCCCCAAAACCGTTATAATAAGATTGTATCAATAAAAAATCATCAATCAAAAAGGCGGTGAAAGGATGGTACAAGAAATGACTCTTGACGAATTAAAACAAGTAACCATTGATTATTATGTAAATCTACAACGCATCAAAAAAGCTGATACAGGTAACAATCCAGAATTAGAATATCAGCTAAAGATATACAAAAACAAACTTGCATCTTTGGGAATACCATCTGAGGAATATGAAATGTAACAACTAAATAACCAATTAGCTAAAAATTAAAGTGTAAAGTCTATTGAATTATCAAGGGCTTTACACTTTTTTATTTTAATATTTTACACATTTACGCATATCACTCTACCCTAGTAAACGTTAATTCTCCTTCAAATAGTCCGGCGTTACATCCCTGCCAAGTTTCTCCAGCATTTGCTTATCGCTGCGAATTGTTGCACAGGCGGCTGTAGTCAGCATATTGCCAGTAATGGACGCAGATGCTCCTGACAGAAAAGCCCGCTCGCCATCATTTGTAAGTAGTGCACGTCCTGCCGCCAGGCGGATATTTGCTTCCGGATTGATATAGCGGAAAAATCCGATGGTTCTTAATATATCGTCTTCCGTGAGGGGCTGCTGATGCTCTAGAGGTGTGCCAGGGATTGGCATAAGCGCATTGATCGGAATGGAATCAATGCTAAGTTCAGCCAGGCTCACTGCCATATCCAGCCTGTCCTCCCATGTTTCGCCCATACCGATAATACCGCCAGAGCAGGCACACATTCCTTCTGCTTTCACCAGCTTTAAGGTTTCCACTTTTTGTTCATATGTATGGGTCGTACAGATATAAGGAAAAAATCGCCTGGATGTCTCAATGTTATGGTGATAGCTAGTCACTCCCGCCTGATGAAGCTGATGGAGCTGTTCTGCGGTGAGAAAACCCATAGACGCACACAGACCAATTTTGCATGTTTTATGCATTGTCTCAAAGGTATGAAGCGCTTTCTGAAATTCCTCCCCAGTCAACGCCCGTCCGGAAGTTACAATCGAAAAACGGTCCACTCCTTCATTCTCATTTATTTTGCAGGCATTTAAGATGTTTTCTTCCGGAAGGAAATCGTACACCTCACAGTCCGTGTGATGATGCGCGGATTGTGCACAGTATTTACAGTCTTCCGGGCAACGGCCGCTGCGCCCGTTAATGATGGAACAGAGATCCACTTTTTCACCAACCAGACAAGAGCGAATACGGTCTGCTCCCTCGCAGAGCTTTTGTAAATCACAGTTTAAAAATATGTCCAGATTATCCTGCCTGCTGATACGCCGGCCTTCAATAATTTCGTCTGCTAATGCAATCATATTCATATCAAACCACTCCTTCGATTCACTTTTTCCATAATAAAGTATATACTGAATATTTCAATTGTCAACATCTGTTCTGTCTTAGTTTACAATTGTTTTTCACCTGATCTTTGACAATAGAATAATCGTATCTTATTGACAATAAACATAAAATCAAATACTATAAATTACAGTATATACTTTTGAAAAGGAGCTTCAAATGGCTGCAATTGACTTGATTGTATTGGGTATGTTAAAAAAAGAACCGATGGGTGCCTACGATATTCAAAAACTGGTAGAATACCGCAATATATCCAAATGGGTAAAAGTCAGCACTCCTTCTATTTATAAGAAGGCACTTCAATTGGAAGAAAAAGGCTTGATTAGGAGCACCCTTGTCAAAGAGGGAAAAATGCCCGAAAAGGCAGTTTATTCCCTGACAGAAGCCGGCGAAAAAGAATTTGAAAGACTGATGCTGGAAATTTCATCCAGTCCTGTCCGTATATTTTTGGATTTTAATGCCGTCATCGTAAACTTAGGCTCTCTTCCACCCCAAATCCAGAAATCATGCATCATGGGCATTAAAGAAAACGTCAACATCTTAAAATCCAGCCTTGCGGAAAATATCTGTAAAAAGGAAAATTTGCCGTCAATCCCCGAAACAGGTATGGCCGTCCTGCGCCAGCAATATGCTCTGGCTAAAGCCCTTGAAAAGTGGATTGCTTCACTTGAGGATGGGTGCATGAATGTTCAGGAAAAGGAAACCTAGGCTGATGAAAGTGGAATTAATGCAGATCCTGCAAAAAATAATGGAATGCAACAATATTAATATGAAGCTTCTCTCCGAAAATGAGTTTGCCTTAGAGGACATCCATCCCTATCGAATGCTTTACAGTGATCAGGAGTATAAGCAGCACCTGACGGCCTGGATACAAAGTATAAAGGAAGGTGTTTTCTATTGCTATCGGGACACCTACGAAATTTTTTACTGTATCGGCATCATTCCGGCTCTTGAACACACTGTCAGGGAGAGCTTATCCGGCGGTAATCCCGGGAGACAGTTTCTGATGCTGGGACCCTTTATGGAATATGCTGTGGAGGAAAAAGAGCTTGTATCCATCATGGACAGCAATCACGTCCCCGCCCAGTATAAAAAGGAACTGCGGGAATTTTATAATGCCGTTCCCATCATCCTTCAGGCAGAGCGGCTGATCGAGCTGTGCCGGCAGTTATTTCAGCTCTTTTATCCGGAGCAGACCGTTCATATGGAATATTTACGCCATGATTTTTACGACTGGGAATTCCGGCAGGAAAATCCTGACACTGAATTGTCTGCCAAAATCATAGAGGAACGCTATCTCATAGAAGAAAAAGTGATGTCCGCCATTGCCAACGGGGATGTGGATGCCGCCATGAAATGCTTAAGCGACAGCCAGAAATTCCGTCTTTCCAAACGCTGCTCCGACTCTCTCAGGGATATTCGCAACAGCCTGATCACCACCAACACCCTCTGGCGCAAGGCCGCCCAGACGGGCGGCGTCCATCCTGTCCATATTGACCGGCTGTCGGAAAAGCTGGCCAAGAACTGTGAAAAGGTCATGACCCCAGAGGAAGCCTACGGCTTAAGAACGGAAATGCTCCGCCAGTACTGCTTTCTGGTGCGGAACTACTCTCTGCGTGAGTATTCTCCCGCCATCCGCGGGGTAGTCAATCACATCAATATCCATCTGTCGGAAAAGCTCTCCTTAAAACAGTTAGCCGAACAGTATTTTATCAATCCCAGCTATCTCTCCACCTGCTTTAAAAAAGAAATGGGCATTACAATATCGGCCTATATTATCCAGCAGAGAATCCAACTGGCCGTGAGCCTTTTCAATATGGGCTATACGCAGATACAGGAGGTGGCCGCCAAATGCGGTATTGATGACACTTCCTATTTTCGTAAGCTCTTTAAAAAGGCAATCGGTATGACCCCCTCTGATTATGTACATATGGTGCAGGGCTCCGGCCAGCCTGTCAGGTAAAATTATAATTTTTTTACATAAAAATCCAAATATATTCCTCGTAAATTCACCTTCAATATGGTACTCTATAATATAGTGAACGACAAATTATTTTGCCGTTCACTATAGCAAAACGAGACAAACTCGTTAATCGTATTGGGAAAGGATTAAAACTATGAAGGACAAAATTTTGATTTCCGGATTTGCGGACGAAATCAGCTCCGACTTTGACGCCCAGTTAAAGACGGTTACTGAGCTGGGAATGCATTATATTTCCCTTCGCTCTGCAGACGGAAAAGGGATCGCGGATTACTCCGTAGATGAAATCCGCACACAGATCCTGCCACGGCTTCAAAAGGCCGGTGTCAAAGTCTCTTCCATCGGTTCCCCTATTGGAAAGGTCGGAATCGAGGACGAGGAAGGCTTTGCCAGACAGCTTGCACAGCTGGACACTCTCTGCCAGATCTGCGAAGTACTGGGCTGCCGCTACATCCGTATGTTCAGCTTCTTTATCCCTGAGGGAAAAGACCCCAAAAATTATCGGGATGCGGTTCTGGACAAACTTCAGAAATTCATTGACGTGGCAAAGAAGTACAACGTCGTTCTTATCCATGAAAATGAAAAGGAGATTTACGGCGACATCGGTTCCCGCTGTCTGGATTTGATGGAAAGCCTGAAATGTCCCTGCTTTAAAAGCGCCTTTGACTTTGCCAACTTTGTACAGTGCGGCGAAGACACGGAAAAATGCTGGGAGCTTTTGCATGAGTATGTGGCCTACATCCATATCAAGGACGCTGTGTCCACGGACAAAGAAAACGTAGTCTGCGGAACCGGGGAAGGCAAGATCAAAGAACTTCTCACAAGAGCCATTAAGGACGAAGGTTATGAGGGCTTCCTTACCTTAGAGCCCCACCTGGTACTCTTTGACTCTCTGGCCTCCTTAGAGACCACAGCCGCCGAAAATATCATCAAGACCAACAAGGCAAAGAACGGCGCAGACGGATATGCCATGCAGTACCATGCCCTGTGTGAGATTCTGGATACGATAGCTTAATAAATACCTGATTTTCCCGGCCAGTGTGCGCGCCCTGCACAGGTTAGGAATCCGCCTTAGAGTGGCGGACAGGTTCATACATAAGCGGCGCAGAAAAGAGGATTATTATGGCTGATAAAATTCGTTTTGGACTGATCGGGATTGGCGCCCAGGGCGGGGCTTATGCCGGATTTTTGACGGGAAGCGCAGGGTTCCCGGGAATGCCTGCCCCGGAATGCCCTCCCCACTGTGCGCTTGGCGCACTCTGTGACACTGATCCCGCCAAGGAGGCAATGTGTAAGGAAAAATATCCTGAATATCCTTTCTTTACCGATTGGAAGGATATGGTCTCCTCCGGCAGCGTAGATGCAGTGATCACTACCGTTCCCCATTATCTTCACACGGAAATTGCAATCTATTGTCTGGAGCACGGCATGCCTGTCCTGGTGGAGAAACCTGCCGGGGTTTATTCCAAGGAAGTCCGGCTGATGAACGAATGTGCCGCGGCCCATCCGGATGTTGCTTTCGGCATCATGTTCAACCAGAGAACCAACGTTTTATACCAGAAGGTAAAAGCCCTTGTGGAATCCGGAGAACTTGGCTCTCTGCGCCGTACAAGCTGGATCATCAACTCTTGGTGGCGTCCTGACAGCTACTATCGTCAGAGCGACTGGCGCGCAACCTGGGGCGGAGAAGGCGGCGGCGTTCTGGTAAACCAGGCCCCTCATCAGCTTGACCTGTGGCAGTGGATCTGCGGGATTCCCAGCAAAGTTTATTCCAAATGCCTTTACGGCTGCCACCGTGACATCGTGGTAGAAAATGATGTAACCGTCGTAACAGAATATCCAAACGGCGCTACCGGTACCTTTATCACCTGTACCCATGACCCTATCGGAACCGACCGTCTTGAGATTGACCTGGATAACGGCAAAATCGTGGTGGAAGACAGCAAAAAAGCCACTGTTTACCGTCTGAACAAGTCCGAAGACGAGATGAACGCGACCATGAGCATGATGGAGGTATCAAAACTTGTTTCCGGCAACTCTGCAGGCGGCGGGCTCTTCACGGTAGAGTCCTTCGAAAATACCGACGGATGGGGCAAACAGCACACCACCGTAATGGAGAACTTCGCACAGCACATTCTGGAAAAGACCCCGCTCTTAGCTCCCGGTTCTGACGGCATCAATGGCGTCAATCTGGCGAACGCTATCCTGCTCTCCTCCTGGCTGGGCAAGGAAGTGGAGCTTCCGGTAGACGAAGATCTCTATCTGGCAGAGCTGAATAAGAAGATTGCAGAAGAAGGGAAATTCCCTACAAGATAAAATTCAATTAGCTGGTATCGGCTTATTGATTCAATAAGCTGGTAACAGCGTTTGTCAATAAGCCGTCAGGCGTTTGATGGGAAAGGAATCGTTATGAAAAAAGCAGCTATTATAGGAATGGGTGTGATTTCCTCCATCCACCTTGCCGCCATAGAAAGTAATCCTGGCATTACTCTGGTGGCTGTCTGTGATACGGACGAGAGCAGGCGAAGCAGCGCTCCTGCGAATGTCCCCTTTTATACGGACTATAAGACCATGATCCTTGAGACCAGGCCGGATGTCGTTCACATCTGCCTGCCTCATTACCTGCATGTGCCTGTTGCCGAGGAAGCGGCCAGGCTGGGAGTTCATGTATTCTGCGAAAAGCCCATGGCGTTAAATGCAAAGGAAGGAGCGGAATTCGCAGAATTTGAGGCCGCCCATCCGGACATCCATATCGGCATCTGCCTGCAGAACCGCTTCAATGAATCTGTAGAAATGTTAAAGAGCCTGATTGACAGCGGTAAGTACGGCGCTGTCAAAGGTATCCGCGGAACTGTTCCCTGGTACCGTGAAAAGGAATACTACGAAGTGCAGCCCTGGCGCGGCAAGTGGGATACAGCCGGCGGCGGATGCATGATCAACCAGGCAGTACATACCCTGGATCTGATGTATCATTTGGGCGGTGAGATCAAAGAGTTAAAGGCATCTGTGGCGCAGCTCCTTGACTATGGGATTGAGGTGGAAGATACCGTAGCTGCCGCACTGACCTTTGCAAACGGTGCACGGGGCATGTTCCTTGCCACCATCGCCAATTACACAAACGAAAGCGTGCAGCTCTCTGTCAGTCTGGAAAAGGCATCTTTCCTGATCATGGACAATATTCTTTACCGTATCCATGAGGACGGCAGCAAAGAAATCCTGTGCGAGGATGCCAGGCTTCCGGGAACGAAGTTCTACTATGGCGCAAGCCACAGTAAGCTGATCGACCTGTTTTATAAGGCGTTGGAGGAAGGCACCCAGGATTATCTGCATGTACACGAGGCATTGATGAGCATCCGTCTGATTGATGCCATCCAGGAATCCGGCCGAAGCGGTCAGATTGTGTCTGTTTAAATAGTAATGAAAGCCCCGGACGGCGGCTATGTGGATGTGCGTGCTCGCACGCACAGACATATGGACATCGGACGGGCAAGACGGTATGAGTATGTAGGGCGATAGCCCGAAATACGAATATCGGCGGCGATTGCGGGAGCACGAAGTGCGGAGCAATCGGCTTTCATGTCATGGTGGTGCGCCGCGTCAGCGGTGCATGAAAGTTTACAAAGAGAAAGGTATAGTAAAATTATGAAAAAAGGATTAATCGGTATTCAGATGAGTACCATCAAGAAAAAAGTAGACGAATTGGGGGCTTACGAAACCTTAAAGGCCTGTGCTGAAATGGGATATCACTGTATGGAGGTAAGCCAGATTCCCATGACAAAAGAAAACGTCTCCGGCATGAGAAAAGCCTGCGACGAGTTTGGAATCAAAATTGCGGCAAACACAGCCGCTTTAGAGCCCATGGCTCCGGGAATGCCGGGCGAATACCTGACCACGGATTTTGACAAGATCGTGGATGATTGTAAGGCATTAAACACCGATATGCTCCGCATCGGCATGCTCCCCATCACCTGTATGGGCAGCCGCGACAAGGCGCTTGATTTTGTAAAGCGAGCCGACGAGATGGCGGAACGCCTTGGCGAGCATGGAATCGATCTGTATTACCACAATCATCATGTGGAATTTGTGAAATATGACGGCCAGTACCTGCTTGACATCATCAAGGACAACACAAAGAAAATGGGCTTCGAGCTGGATATCCACTGGATTCACCGCGGCGGCGAAAACCCGGTTACCTTTATCAACCAGTATGCCGGACGCATCCGTCTGCTTCACCTGAAAGACTACCGCATTGCTCACGTTGAAGTTCCCGAAGAAGGCGCAGATATGAAGAAATTCTTCAGCAGCTTCTACAATCTGGTAGAATTTGCAGAGGTAGGCGAAGGCAATCTTCCCATCAAGGAGTGTATCGAAGCCGGCCTTGCGGGAGGCAGCGAATACTTCCTGATCGAGCAGGATGACACCTACGGAAGAGATCCTTTTGAGAGTTTGAAGATCAGCCGCGATAACCTGATTAAGCTTGGTTATAAGGATTGGTTTGAACTGTAATATTGGTTGGGAAGAAATGTCGTTTCTTAAAATAGTAAAAGCCCCGGTGAACATTGCCGGGGCTTATCTATATGCAGCTTACAGGGAATAAACCCATCCACCAGTTGATACCCAATCCAACTCATTCTCATCTGTTACGCTTCACAATCCAAATACCAGTATAGCATAATAATTTTTGATGTGGGTTGTAATTTTCACAGGTTCCATATATAATAAAAATGTGATTTTTATCACAAAAATATTGATAAAAAAGTGAAAGGTTTAGTTCATGGAACGATTGATTTTATCTCAACTGCTGAATTGGAAAAATTCACCCTATCGCAAGCCCCTGATTTTAAAAGGAGTACGTCAGGTAGGAAAGACATGGATTCTTAAAGAATTTGGCAGACGCTATTATGAAAATACTGCTTATTTTAACTTCGAGGAAAATGAGGAATATAAGCAGTTCTTTGATACCACCAAAGATATAGATCGCATTCTGCAGAATCTGATTCTGGCCAGCGGCCAGAAAATTGTGCCGGAAAAAACCCTTATCATTTTTGACGAAGTGCAGGATTGCCCTAAGGTCATCAATTCTATGAAATATTTCTGCGAAAATGCTCCTCAGTATCACATTGCCTGTGCCGGTTCTCTGCTGGGAATTGCCCTTGCGAAACCATCTTCTTTTCCAGTAGGCAAGGTTAACTTCATGCAGATTGATCCCATGACTTTCACAGAATTTCTGCTTGCCAACAATGATGGGAATCTTGCTGAGTATCTGGAAAGTGTGGACACCATTGAACCAATTCCTGATGCATTTTTCAACCCTCTCTACGAAAAATTGAAGATGTACTATATCACTGGAGGTATGCCTGAATCAGTTCTGATGTGGACGGAGGCACGGGATGTTTCTGCCATGCAGGAAGCTCTGTCCGGAATCATTGGAGCCTATGAGCGAGACTTTGCCAAACATCCCAATATCAGTGAGTTTCCAAAAATCTCAATGATTTGGAAATCCGTCCCTTCCCAACTGGCAAGGGAAAACAAAAAATTTATTTATAAAGTTATAAAAGAGGGTGCAAGAGCCCGTGAATATGAAGATGCCCTGCAGTGGTTAGTGGATGCCAGACTGGTTCATAAAATTTACCGCAGCACTGCTCCCGGTCTGCCAATAGCAGCCTACGATGATTTGTCTGCATTTAAAATTTATCTGGCAGACGTAGGGCTGCTCCGCCGTCTGGCGCAATTGGCGCCTACTGCTTTCGGAGAAGGCAACCGGCTGTTCACTGAGTTCAAAGGGGCACTGTCTGAAAATTTTGTGCTTCAGACCCTGATCACACAGTTTGAAGTGATCCCCCGGTACTGGAGCCAGAATAACCCACCATATGAAGTAGATTTTCTCATTCAGCGGGAAAATGATATTTTTCCCGTGGAAGTTAAATCTGAAGCAAATACCGCCGGCAAGAGTCTCAAAAAATTCCGGGAATTGTTTCCGGATCAGGTTAAACTCCGTGTACGGTTCTCCCTGAACAATCTGAAACTGGATGATGATGTGCTTAACATTCCGCTGTTCATGGCGGATCTGACAGATCGGTTGATCGGGCTGGCTCTGAAACAACGAAAGCGTTAGTGTGTATGTACGTGACAAGTAGATATTGACAGTTCGCATTTTTCATACAAAATCACCCACAACCCACACCCTTACTGCTACTTCACAAAATTCACCACAAGAATAGCGGTTCCAAGGACAGCCAGCACCACTCCGGTAGCCCTGTTTAAAGTCACGGCACTGGCTTTGTTTGCAAACTTTGCAGCGACTCTCGCCCACAGCAGGGTTGACGCCACACAGAAGATCAGGCACCAGATATCCGGCATCCCACCGATGGTAAAGTGACTGACAGCTCCTGTAAAAGCGGTAAAGGCCATGATGAACACACTGGTTCCCACCGCCGTTTTGAGCTCATAGCCCAGAATACTGGTGAGAAGCAAAAGCATCATCATACCGCCGCCGGCTCCCACAAACCCACAGATAAAACCTACCATCATGCCGCTTAAGATCGACTGGATAATCCGCTTTTTGGCATCCACTGCCTCCATGGATTCTCTGGTGGTCATAACCGGCTTAACGATAAATTTGATTCCCAAAAGCAGTGTCATAAACACGGAAAAGTTTCCCATTGTGGTATTGGGAACGAGACTTGCCATCCAGCTTCCAAACAAAGTAAACAGCAAAACCGTGACCATCATCACCAGACCGTTTCGGATATCAAGATTTTTATTCTTTCCATAGGTATAGGCGCTTACGGCACTGGCGAGGACGTCACTGGCAAGAGCGATTCCCACAGCCTCATAGGCCGGAAGTCCCAAAAAGGTGATCAGCATGGGACTGATCACTGCCGCTGCGCTCATACCGGCAAATCCGGTTCCAAGTCCTGCCCCTATTCCTGCAATAAAACAAATGATAAATTTAAACATACTTACTCGTCCTCCTTCAGGTAATCGTTAATGTTTCTCAGAATATGGTCAAAATATCCCTTAATGTTCTCTATTGCCTCCGGTTCAATCCCCTGCAGCATGATAGAGGCAAATGTCTCCTGCGCTGCTTTTCCATCTTCAACAATGCTTAAGGCGCCATCACAGATTTTAAGATGCGCCGTCTTTCGGTTTCCTTCAAAATATTCTCTTCTCAAACAGCCTTTCTCCTCCAAAAGCTTAATGGATGCCGACACCTGGGATTTGGACAGATATCTGATTTCCACAATATCCGTTGCCGTATCAAAGCAGGGATTGTTTGCCAGAAAAAGAAGGATATCCAGCTCCATCCGCGTAATCTGATGGGTAAGGCAGACCTTTTCCACACATTTGGAATAGAGGGTCTTGATAGCATTCTGATGCTCCCATAGTTTTAAAGGTATCATATTGGGACTTGCCTCCCTTTCTGAAATATATACCTGACCATTTTGTTCTTTTTAGAACTATTTTAGGCTGTCAAAACAGAATGTCAAGATAAATTTTGAAATAATGGGCAGCCCCGGTGAACGTGTATCACCGGGGCTGTATTTTACAATAAGCTGGCTTGCGAAGCGTGACAGCGCTTGTTCGTTATGATAAAAGATACGAAATACTATGGATTCAATTTTCTTTTGATACTTTTTCAATCACACAGGTATGTTGTTTTGATTTTTTGTCGTAATTAATACCAGCAATGAGCAGATTCCCTTTATATTCTTTTAGCGCCTCCACATAATGCTTATCCTTAATCTGCACGATTGCACCGGATGCTGCTTTATCCCATTTAAGTTCAATGATAACAGCGGGCTTATCCATATGCAGCTTCATTCCAGTCCATGGTACTGATCGCATTTACATATTCCTGTGAAACCTCTTTATTGGGAATAGTTACTGTCTCAGACATGCTATTGTATGTCAGATATCCGAGATGGGTCAAAAGGGTCAGAACATCATCCTTTGATGCAAAAGTAGTCATATCATTGCTGAATGTTCCGGTGTTAATGTGGATTTCCTCTCCTGCCAGCATCCTGACCACCGCATTTTTTAATCCGTTCATATTCATTTGAATATAAATTTTCAGTGCTTCATATGTTTCAGTCTGATTCCAGTATGCTCCAAATTTATGCCGCAGCATCGCTTCCACCACAGATTTTGGGCTATACATGGAATAATACATATTCTTTTCCCCTGTATGCGTGACAAGCTGGTAACCGTCATACCATTCCTTTGCTTCCTCAAAATTCATTCCATAATCTCTGCAAAGCTCTTTTACTTCCGCTTCAGTGAAACCAAAATACTCCGCCAAATCCCCTGGTTCTGTCATTGAATACTCTGTGAACATATTGAGGGCTGAATGAGAGCCGTATTTCTTGATTGGCAGGATACCAGTCATATATGCCAACGCAACATAATCCTGATCTTTTAGCCATGCACGCAAAAAATCAAGATATTGCTTTTGCGACTTAGTATCCTGCTGGTATTCCCGAAAAAAGCAGTCCCATTCATCGATCAAAATGATAAAGGAATGCTTCGTTTCCGCAAAAATATCCCTCATCACCTGAATCAAATTATCCTTGTCCCGAAAACGCACCTGGCTGAAATGATGTGTCAGATCAAATATCAGATATTTTCCAATCATCGAGAGCATTTCATCTATACTATGTGTCACGCTCAGAAATTCCTGCATATTGATTTTGATGACATCGTATTGATTCAAATACTTTTTATAGGATTTTATTCGGCTGACTGCCAGATTATCGAACAGCTTTGAAGATTCCTCATCTATGTCATAATATGCCGCCAGCATATCCGCTGCCATTGATTTACCAAAACGTCTCGGACGGCTGACACACAGAAATTTCTGTCTGGTATTTATGAGTGCATTCGTTTTTTCAATCAGCCCAGATTTATCCACATATATCGTGGAATTCAAACTTTCGCAAAATCCTTTGTTGCCCGGATTCAGATAGCTTCCCATAATCCCTGTCTCCGTATAAATTTAATCACTATTACGCTATATCCTGTCATCGTACCATCTTTTTATTAACATAAGGGCAGTTAGCGGAGCGTGCTGCCTGTTGTTTTATTATATTCCGGGCACAGTAAAATAACAAGAAAATTATCTCTTTTCCTTCACATTGAAATTGGAAAAGCTATCAACTAAAGCCACTTGTGATACAGATTTCAAACAGTTTATTTATCCAAAAATCCCAAAAATTTCTTCCACTCCATATATCCCTTCAAATCTCCGTAGCGATACTGGGACTGCATAATTTCATTCACAATTTTCACCCAGTCTGTTTTTTCTGAAAAACTCCAAAAGCCGGAGCTTCTCCGTTCTGCATTCTCCGCCGCTTTTGCAGCAACGGCTTTCAGGACGGTATCCTCAAAACTGCCTTGTCCACTCTCCTTCAAATAGGCTGTATATGCATACATTTCAGCCGTATCACAGTTTTTGGGGTTTACCTTTGACACATCTATCATTCTTTCCACCACATTTCCAGACTGATCCCATGTTTTTACTTTATATACAGGATGTTCCGGATCATAATCCTGTGTCCTGTAAACAGAAATGGATGTTCCCCCGGAAACGTCCGCCCATGAGCTGATTGTGGTATCTCCTGACCCTTCCTCCGCCCCATGCAGAGCAGCCGTCCGAACCTGCCCTGCTGCCTGCGCCGCCTGATCTGCAAAATTTCCTTCCGCCGCTTTTCTTTCTGTCTTTTTTGTGTCATATTCCGCCGGATATCCTGATGTTCCGATTCCGTTTACGTTCATCTCCAAAGTCCTCCCTTGCCGTCAAATATTGAGGGTGTTGCAGCTTCTCTGCCCTTTACTATCACTTATATCGGCAGATATTTTTCATATTCACCCCAAATGAAACGAACCCTCTCTGAAATGGAATGAAATCTTACAGTTATTTTTCAGACACACACAAATATACTCCCATCCACTGCAAAACCTCATTCTCAAAAGGAAAAACCTCCTCCTCCGGCGCAGGCAGTTCCCCGTAAATCTCTCTTGCATCCGTGGTTAAATATCCTGTCTGTCTGCAAATCTCTTTCCACTCTTCAATATCAAACAGCGTATCATACAAATAACAGGGCTCATCCAGTGTCCGGTATAAGCGTTCCCATTTCCTGGTATTTTCTGAGTTGTGGTCTCCAACTACACTCACGTTGTAAACTGCATGACCGCCTGGCTTTAGCACACGGTAGCCTTCCCGAAAACCATCCAGCGCTTTTGACTGCATACTCTCGAATCCGCCATTTGAAACTACCATATCGATACAGCCATCCTCTATGGGCAGCCTGGCGCAGTCGCAGGCAAGACACACAACATCCACATAGGGATTGACATTCTCCTCGCTGAAATACCGCTTATTATATTTAAGGACACGGTGAGAAAGGTCTGTCATAATCACAAGGCACGGCCAGTTAATTCTCTGCAAATCATACTTGAGTCCATTACAGGTGCCACAGGCAATATCCAAAATAATGCGGGGCTGCAGCTTCTTTATGGCCTGCCATCTCACTTCGCTGCATGGAACTTTTCCCATCTGATAACGGGGATTTCCCGGGTAATAATGTTGTAAGAGATAGTCCTGATAATTTCTTAAAAATAAAGACCACAGCTCTCCCCGAATTTCGCGTGTCCCGAAATACACTACTCCGTCTGTAACATGATATTGATGACTGTTTTTACATTCAAAATAGATCCTGTTTTCATCTTCACTTTTTAAAAAAAGCTTTTCACCGCACTTGGGACATCGCATCAGACCAGCAATACGGCGCAGCCCCGGCTCCATATTACCCATCATTTTCCCAAGGGCTTTTGAAAAATATGGCGCAGTCTCCCGCAAAGTGCTCTCTCCAAGAGCGCTCATGGGAATGAAAACTGCATTTTCCGTCTTTTCTTCCTTTCTTCTGATACTGGCGGCCAGAGATAATTCCAGATTTCCATCAGCCAACTCTCTGGCGATACTGTACAGTTCCGTATCTGAGCAGTATGGTGCAAAGCTCAAAAGAAGCTTACGTCTTTCGGGCTCAGGGACAAGCGCCGCCACATTAGCCGGGAGTTTGCTTCCCCCGCTCCTTTGAGTGAACGACAGGCCTCCCTCCACGATACTGTCTATCGTCATGTCAAAAAGCCACGCCAGCTCACAGAATAAGTCTATATCCGGCAGGTTTCTGCCGCTCTCCCATTTCGAAACGGCCTGCGCACTGACTCCCAGTCTTTCAGCAAGCGCAGTCTGGGATAATCCTGCTTTCTTGCGCAGTGCTGCTATCCGAATTCCAATCTGCTCACGGTCAACCATATAAAGTGCCTCCTTCTCGTATTTCGTTTCTAAAGGCATTATACCTTTAAAAAGGAGACGTTTACAATAACGCAAAGGTTGATGTTTTTCCTCTCGTGCTCAACCGAAGGTTTCACTTATTGCTGGCTGTAAGTCCCCAGCCTGCCTGAAATAATGTACTGAATAGGGCAAGAATGGTCTGTGGTTCCATAATAGAAAAAGCAACCTGTCAAATATGGACATTCCAAAATATAACAGCTATAATAATTCCATAATCAGCAAAGACAGCGAAATCGAGGTGCATAAAATTGCAGACAATATTTCAGCGGACAGAAATTACGGAACCGGCTATGTTCAGTCCTTCCGACACTACCCAAAAGATAGCAGATTTTCCGGAAATCTGCGTCTCTACATTTTCCGGGAAGTTCTTTGAAAAATTTATTGCTTTAAAGAGTGTGAAAAAAATAGCGGAGCTTCACTCCGTAAATGTGGATACGCCGGTCTATCAAATTATTTATAAAAATAAGCCTGTTGCTTTCTATCAGTCCATGGTGGGTGCTCCGGCCTGCGTGGGGTATTTTGAGGAAATCATTGCCATGGGCGCTAAAAAGTTCGTCCTTTTCGGCTCCTGCGGCGTACTGGACGATACTGCGGTGGATGGAAAAATTATGATTCCCGTTTCCGCCGTCCGCGACGAGGGCACCAGCTATCACTATATCGCCCCTTCGCCTGAAATCGAAGCGCCTCCCCGCTCCGTCCGGGTACTGGAAAATGTTCTGATAAGCATGGACTGCCCCTATGTGAAGGGAAAAACATGGACCACAGACGCCTTTTACCGGGAAACGCTTCCCGTTGTCAGGGAACGCAAAGCGGAAGGCTGTCTTACCGTTGAAATGGAATGCGCATCCATGCTGGCCGCCTCAAAGTACCATCAGGAAAGGATGCCATACATTTCTAAAAACATAACAGACTTATAAGAGCACTTCGTGAGGAATGTTTATTTACAAAAGCCGGAATCTGTACCCACCTGTTATTGTGTCCCTGCCAATTTCTGCACTGCCTCTTCTTTCGTTGATACAAAGAAAAAGTCTTTTCCATGGTTCGACTCATAGATAAAATCTTTCAGCGGCCTGCTTGTATAATGCGAATAATCCCCGTAAACAGCCACCTTCACATGATAATTCATAAACTTCTGGAGAATCTCGCCCGCCAGGCCTGTGCTGAGGATGAAAAAATCCTCACATACTGCATCTTTATCAATAGCAATCCTCTCCGCGCCTGTCTCATACTTCACAGTCATCGCCAGTTCCAGAGCCGACTGCGTATCAACAATCACCATCTCATCACCGGAAACGACCACAATATCAATCCCGTTATCTTTCAAATGTTCCATATTCATAATGTCCTCCTTAACTCAAACTTGCAGTACAAATTCCGGTTAAAGATAGATTCTACGGGACAGCGCATAAATTGTCAAGCACCGTTTTCTTTAATCTTATCAAAATAGGGAAACCTTAGTAAAACCAGGGTTTCCCACACTTTTAGCCAATGCGGAGGATGAGACTTTTAAGCATTCCGCGAGGAATATTTATCCCCCTCCATCAGGCCCAATATTTTTCTAATAGCGTCCGGGTACGCATGCCAATCCGGCGCAGTTCCTCTCCTGCCTGCTGGTCTCCGCAGGCATATGCTTTCATCAGCCTCCCCTCTTCAAAACACAGCTCGTCATGCAAGGGCATGAATTCCGTCAGCAGGAATAGCACGAATTCCAGCGCCCGGTTTTCTCCGTGAACCCTTGGGAGCACTTCCCCGTGGTATTGCTCGAGCACCACCGCCCGGCGATCTTTCACTGCCTCTAAAATGGCATCCTTGCTGCATTCCTCGCTGAGCACGATCATCTTGGACAGACCGAACCACTGGGAATTTACTGTCCCATGGGAATCACTGCTGCCCACGATCGGCACCACATTCCCCTCCTCCCGCATCTGCTGCCACAGGCTGACCTGCTGCTGATTCTCTTCCAGAGATTGTCCGCAGGTCAGTTCCAGAGCGTCAAAGGGATGGGTAGCAAGCAGATAACGGTACATCTCTCTGGAAATATGGTAAGCTGCCTCCTGAATCCAACAGGGATGGGCCATGATCGCCAGGCCCCCCGCTTTCCTGATCTGCCGGTAGACCCATACCAGGGAGGCATATTCCCTGGCATCCAATCCCTTGGGCACATCCAGAGCCTTGACCAGTTCATCCACTTCCCGCTCATAGCGCTCCGGCTCCCTGCGGAAAATCTCATTGATACTATAGCCACCTCCAAAATGGACGGTATGGCAGTTATTTTTCGGCGGATGTACCTCTTCTCCCGGAAAGAGGCAAAAGCTCATGGGAATCTTCTCATAGGCACGGATGGCCTCCAGGGAGGGCTCATACTGTCCGTGATCTGTGATAGATAAAAAGTCAAACCCGGCTTTCCTGTAATTGGCCGCCACGATGGCCGGGGCCTCCTTTCCGTCGGAACGGCAGGTATGGCAGTGCATGTCTCCCCTGTAAGGCCGGAGTCTGAAAAAGTCAGGACGCAGGGCATAAAGGCGCAGTTCGCAGCAGTCTTCCCAGTCCTCTCCCTTCCTCTGCAGCAACAGGGCATACTGCCCTTCCCTTTCCGGACGGCAGGTAAAGCGCAGTTTCCCCTTCTCCAGCTTTGCCAAAATCCTCTCATACTGCTCCCCGGGCCGGTTGATCAAAGTCGCGTTCATGAAAATCAGCTTCACCCGGTAATCCGCTTCCGGGTCAAACGCCACATGCTCTCCCAGAGGCTGTATGGTCACCGAAGCTTCCTTTTCTGTACACAGCACCTTTGGATAAAGATCAAAATATTCCAACACTGTCTTCATTTCTATACCTCCACACATGGACAGGCAATGTATTACTCATAAATGTTTTTTCTTTGCCTGCCCCATCTCTTTACTGCCATCAGACAGAAAATCATGCCCGCCGCCCCACACAGGCACCAGATCAGCCGTGTTCCGTCCCAGCCGGCATGTTCCGTGGTAAAACCGAACAGGGCGCTGGCTGCCGCGCTGCCCACATAGGTGACTGCATTCAGTCCTCCCGAAATCGTCGCCACTCTGCCCTCCTTTTGGAAATGCAAAGGCAAAAGACTGATCAGCAGGGTATTCACCGCAGTCATCATGCTGGTGACGATAGCAAAAAGGGCCACTGTCCCGTAGAGAGAATTCCCACCGGGCAGCATCATGCCCACGATACTTCCCATGGACACCAGATAAAAAGCGGCCCCTGCGGCGGCCTCATTGCGGAAGATCCGCCGGTTTCCAAACTCGGCGATATAGACGCCGGAGAGATTGACCACAGGCAAAACCGTGGTGAGCAGGACGGACAAAAAAGGCAGGATCTCAAATCGTTCCGTCAGATAGGTGGGGATCCAGGTGGTCAGGCCATCCTTCAAAACGCCGTGGATGAAGGCAGCGCCGGTGAGCCAGAACAGGCCGGCGCAAAAGAAACCTTTCAGGGAAAAAGGCGCCTTTCTCTGCCTGTCCTGTGCCGTTGCTGCGTTTTCTTTCGCTTCCTCCGGCATTTTCCGAACCGCTTTCCCACCGTCTGTCCGTTCCATCCTTTCGATTGAAACCATCCACAATAAAGCGATCGCCATCAGCCACAGGCCAGCTCCCTGGAAACAATACTCCCAGCTTGCTGTCCTCAGGATCAGGGCGCTGCACAGATAAGCGCACAGCATTCCCGCAGGACTGCTGAAGGACAAAAGCAGGATAATATTTACAGCGGCTTTTCCCTCCGTCCTGTCCGTGACCAGCCGAACCATGGGCGGCCAGATCAGGGCCTGCAGCAGCCCGTTTGCAAACCAGACCGCCTGCATCCCTGCCACGCTGTGCATGGCCGGGAACAGGCAATTGGCCAGCGCCGTTCCAAACAACCCGAAAAGCACCAGCCTTCCGGGGGGCAGACGATCCCCCAGAAAGCCGCTTGGAAGCTGGCCCAGCCCATAGGCCAGATAAAACACTGCCGCCACGCTCCCAAGCTCTCCTTTTCCCCAAATCCCCGAATGAATCATATCACTCATGCTGGCCGAAAAGTTCAGCCTCCCCAGATAGAGGGAAAAATAGGTAATCCAGCACACAATCCCCAAAACTGCTGCCTGATGGGACACACCCGCTTTCCGGCCCGGACGTCTCTTATTCACCCTGCTCCGCCCAGTACTCATCCAGACCCTGCTGTGCGATGGCGGCCGCCTCGTCCAGCGCTTCCCTGGCAGATACGTTCTCGATCTCCACCAGGTCTCCTGCATCTCCCAGGGCATTGCTGATCTTACCGCCGGTAAAGTCAAAGAACTGCTTCCGGCCTATTTCTGCCTGCTCAATAGGTACCAGCGCCTGGGGATTTTCTTCCAGAAATGCCTTGTATACCTCGTCCTCCTTCACGGAACTGCGTACCGGCACATAGCCTGTCGCCATGGCATAATCTCTGGTTCCCACGGTGTTCATATAGGTGAGCCACTTAAAAGCCGCCTGTTTTTCTTCGTCTGATGCCTTCGCCACAATCCCCATTGAAATAGGATCCACATAAGGGGAAGGCCCATGGTCGTTAAATCCCGGCTGAATATGGGCTGCAATGATGCTGAAATCCAGATCTCCCTGGTCTCCGCTGGAGCCCACATACCCTCCTGCACGGCCCTGCATGACATCGTCGATGGTCTTATACCAGTACTCCCAGCCTTCGCCTCCGAAATGGATCCCCATGATCTTCTCATCGTTGATCCATTTCCGGGCGGCCTCCCAGGCCTCCACAAATTCATCGCTGTTAAAGGTAACTGTCTTTTGATCCTCGCTCAGAATAGAAGCGCCGTTGCTGTAGGCCATATCATTCAAACAGTCGATACCGTACATGGGCTCAAAGCCATAATATCCCGGCACGTCTTTATAATACTCCTGCAGCTTACGGGATGCCTCAGCCACGTTCTGCCAGGTGGCAAACACCTCGTCCGGATCCAGTCCCACTTCCTCGAACATGTCCTTCCTGTAATAGACCACCTGTGTCGTCCCCCAGGCAGGAAGTCCATAGATATGCCCGTCCTCATCCCTCAGATAATCCAGGAAGGAATCGATGATGTCTTCTTTGTGGAAATCGGGATCGGCAGCGATATAATCATCCAGATATTCGACCTGTCCCTTCTTGGCAAAATTGGTGGTGGAATGATGATCCGTCAGATAACAGGCTGGTACCTCGCCGGATGCGATGGCAGCCTGCACCATTTTTGTGGTCTCTCCATAACTGGACTGGGAAACGCCTCTGACGATCACCTCATCCTGGGAGGCATTATAATCGGAAATGATTCCCTCGAGGATTTCTGCCTGTTCCCCTCCCAGGCCATACCAGAATTCAATCTCCACAGCCGCCTGGGAAGATGCCTGTTCCTGGCTCTTCTCCTGGGGCTGGGCGGCAGTCTCACCGGAAGTACCGGAAGAGCCGCTTTCTCCCTTTCCTCCACAGGCCGTTAATGACGATAGCATCATTACCGCCGCCAACATCATCGCAACTTTTCTCTTTCTCATTTTTCTCCTCTCTTTCCGCCGCCCCAGGGCAGCTTTCATGTCGTTGTGGCGCGTCGCTGCGCGGCGCATGTCCGTTTCGCATAAGGATGCCCTGCATCCGCTTAATATGTTCACTCCTTCACCGCCGAGTCGCCGGTGATCCCGTTGAGAATCCAGCGCTGGCCAAAAAGGAATATTAACAACAATGGAAATATAATCACACAGCAGGCGGCCATAATTGCGCCCCACTTCATGCCATAAGCGCCCTCCGCCGTAAAGAATGCCTGCAGTCCCATGCTCACCAGATATTTTTCCTTTTTCCGCAGGATCAGGGACGGCCACAGATAGCTGTTATAGCCTCCCAGGAAAGACAAAAGGCCCAGTGTCATGAAGGAAGAACGGGACATAGGCGCCAGAACCCACCAAAGAATCTTCCAGTGTCCTGCTCCGTCGATCCGCGCCGCCTCCACGATTCCCGGAGAAATCTGTGCGAAGGTGGTACGCAGGAAAAAGATATTGAATATACTGGCACAGCTTGACAGGATATAACCCATATGGGTGTTAATCATGCCCATCTTGGACAAAATCACATAGGAGGGCAGATAGGTGGTGGATGCCGGCATGATATAAGTCACCATGATCAGGGCGATCAGCACGCTCTTCCCCCGGAATTTGATATTCGTCAGGGCATAGGCGAACATGGCGGAATTCACCAGTATCACCACAGTGACGATCAGCGCTGTATAGGCGCTGTTCCACATATACATCAAAAAGGTGCCGTCCGCCAGGGCATCCGAATAATTGATCCATTGCGCCACCGCTGGCAGCAGCTTGGGCGGCATCGCCCAAATCTCGTCCTTTGTCTTGATGGAGTTGGTAAACATCCACAGAAAAGGGAAGGCCAGGATCAGGCTCACCAGCGCCAGAATAATATGGACAATGAATTCTTTCACTCCTCTTTGTCTTTTCACGATCTCTCCCCCTTAATTATAAAAGACTGTCTTCTTGGAAATCTCTGTTTCCACCAGAGATAGTATCACCGTTATGAATACCAGAACCAGAGCCACTGCCGAGGCCTTACCGGTATCAAAGTTACGGAACGCTTCCTGATAGTAGAAATAAAGCAGGGTACGGGTCGCGCCCGCGGGTCCTCCCTGGGTCAGGATCTGAATCTGGTCATATGCCTGCAGGGAGCTGATGGTAGACATGATCACCAGGAAAAACGTGGTAGGTGAAATCATAGGCAGCGTAATCTTCCTGAATTTCCAAAAACCGTTGGCTCCGTCCATCTCCGCCGCCTCCAGCAGGCTCTGGGGAACCTTCCGTATCGCTTCCATATAAAAGATCATGGTCCATCCCAGAGATTTCCAGACCGTCACGATCAGCACACTGAGCATGGCCGTGCTGCTGCTCTGGAGCCATTGGGATTCCGGCAGTCCCAGGATTCTCATAAGCATGTTCAAAATTCCCACACGGGGTTCGAAGATCCAGGACCAGACCACGCTCACCGCCACCATGGGCGTAATATAAGGCGCGAAAATAATGGTTCGGTACAAATTCGTTCCCTTCCTTGCCCCGTTCATAATCAGCGCGATCAGCATCCCCAGAACGATCGTGGGAACCGTACTGCCCACGGCGAAGACCAGCGTATTTTTCATGGCCTCCATAAATTTTTGGTCGCGCAAAAGGCTGGTAAAATTTTTCAGCCCGCGGAACCCGATTTCCTCCGACATCATGTCCCAATCTGTAAAGCTCAGAGCCACTGAGAGGAGCACCGGCAGAACCCAGAACACCAAAAGCGGGATCATGGCCGGCAGAATGAACAAAAAACCCTGCAGATTTTCCTTTCCTGAATAATGAATCTTACCTTTTTTCTTTTTTTCTTGCAATGTAAGCACCCCGCCCTTCCTCACAGACACACCGTATAAAAGCGGCATCGTCTGCTTTTTGATGTTTCGATTATAACATTGCTTTTCGGCAACCTACATATCACTGTTTGCCAATCTCTATCATTTTTTGTCTGTTTTGCCTGTCATCAGGGTTAAATGCCCCCTTTCTCTTGATGAATCGGTAATATCGTATTATGATAGGGGGTAGAATGATGAGCAGATGAGTCATTTTGCCAATTGGACAAAAGGAGGAAACAATGAAGCTATTTTCAAACATGACCATGGTTCATAAAATATGTCTTTTGTCCCTGGTCTGCCTGACCATCCCCAGCCTGCTCTTTTCTTTCTACCTCTACCGCAGGCAGGCTGACGAATTCCACTCTCAGCTTATGAATGAACAGATAACGGCCGTGGAGCAGGCCGCAAACAATGTGGACGCCACACTTGGTTCCATATCCCAGCTTGTCCTGGATCTGGCCTACAGCGAATCCCTGGACAAATACTTAAGCCGAATGCACCGGACCGATCTGCTCAGATATCCGATCTGGTCTGAGAAGGTACTTGGGGATATTATCGCCTCCTTCCAATATTCTTTAAAATACCGGAATATGGGAATCAATTCCGCCAGCATCTATGTCCCTTCATCCCTTCCCCATGAAGGAAATTATCTCTGGCGAATGGACCGGCTGGAAAATCTGGCCTTTTTTCAGGATTTTTTAAAATCATCAGAGGGAAGCGGGCTGTATTTCCTGGATCAGGAAGAAACAGAAGCGTTCCGCTCCGTATGCGGTTATCCCGCCGCCACGGCAGAGTCCGAGATCCTGATCCTGATCTGCGGGATAGAAAAAAGTAGTTTCGGGGGCTGCCTGGGCTATATCCTTTTTGAATGTTCGCCCCGGCAGGTCTTTTCTCCCCTTTTTTCCCTTCCCCACTCCCAGGAGCAGAACCATTACGTATGGTTTCCCAATACCGAAAACGGCTATGGCAGACGTCCTGCCAATGAGATGGATACGCTCCTTTCCCTGGCACGGCAGTCCGGTTCCCGCTATGCCGATCTGGACGGGCAGAACCATATCTGCGTTCCGCTGCCCCACTTTGATATCACGGCTGTTCAGACCAGCCCTGCGCTTTCCTACGCCTATCCGCTTCCTGCTCTGAGTCTCTCCCTCATCCTGGCCTGCTTCGCCCTGCTGCAGTTCGTGGTGCTGACCCTTTTTATCCGCAGCTCCTTTAACCAGCTGCACCGGGATCTGAACCTGATGGACGCCATCATTGCACACGGCTTTTTGGAAAAGATCCCGGAAACCCGCACGGACGAAATCGGAATGATCGCGCGCCGTTATAATATCCTGCTGGAAAAGATTTCATCCCTGATCTCGGAAAATGTAAGCCGGCAGACCGCCCAGACCCAGGCACAGCTGAAAGCCCTGCAGTATCAGATCAACCCTCATTTCATCTATAATACCCTGAATATTTTTTCCGGATACGCCGCCCAGAACGGCCAGGGGGCTCTGGCAGAGTCCATCGCTTCCTTCGGGCAGCTTTTGCGCTACACGATTAAGAATAACGGGGTATACACCACCATGGAAGCAGAGCTGCGCAATGCCATGTCCCTGATTAACGTATACAATATCCGTTACTTCGACCGGCTCTATCTGCTGCCAGATGTGCCACAAGAATTGAAGGGGTTCTCCATTATCAAATTCCTGCTCCAGCCTATCCTGGAAAACGCCATCCTCCATGGGCTCCTGCAGCCGGGCGCCTGTCTTCATATCCGCCTGTCCGCCTGGCAGGAGGGAGATTTTGTTGCCATAGAGATCGGCGACGACGGGGAAGGCATGAGCCCGCAGCGGCTGGAATGGGTGATAAGATACATGGAAGATCCCTCTGAAGACGATCAGCCCCTCTCTCCGAAGAGTACCTTCATCGGCCTGAAAAATATCTATAAACGCTTAAAGCTCTTTTATGGGGAGAAGGCAGCTTTGTCCATCCAGAGCAGAGAACATCACGGCACCACCGTTACGCTTCTTATCCCCATGAATACCGAACAGAAAGGCAGGAACGAATGTATAACGTATTGATCGTAGATGACGAATATTATATCTGTGAAGGGTTAAAAAGCCAGCTTCTGGCTCAAAAGCATCCTCAGATCGGGAAAATCCGCACCTGCCTGAGCGGGGAGGAAGCCCTGGCACTCTGTGAAAGCTTCAAGCCCCAGATCGTGTTTACGGACATAAAAATGGAGGGCATGGACGGGATTTCCCTCATCCATGCCCTGAGCAGAAGACTGCATCCGGTCACCTTCGTGGTTCTGAGCGGTTATGATGATTTTCATTATGTGAAGGGGGCTTTCCAGAACGGAGCCGCAGACTATCTGCTCAAACCAATCCTCTCGGAAGATCTTGCCAGGATTCTCTCTTCCGTGATCGACAATCTGAGCGGACATGACCAGAACGCCGAACCTGCACGCAAAACGCTTTTCCAGCTTTCCACCGGCATTTTTCAGGAATTATCCTATCTGCGCACAGAGGATCCTCCCTCCCCCTTCCTGCTCTCCGGGCTGGAAAGCTCCGGAATCGGAGAGAGCTGCGCCGCGGCCCTTGTGGTGTCCCCATCCCCCTGGCCCCGCGAGGCTCAGATCCGGTTTATCAATCAGCTTTACGATTCCTTTGACCGGATGCTTGGCTGTCCGCTTGCCGCCGGAAAGATCGCGGTTCTCTGCGATGCCCGCGATCAAAAGGCTCTTGGCAGAACCCTTTCGTCCTTCGTGCTTTCCCAAAAGGACAGCTATGCCGCCAGCCTGACCGCCTGCGCATCCGCCGTCCGGTCGGCCCAGCTCCTGCGCAGGGCCCAGGAGCTTTTATGCCTGCGCCTCTTTCACGGATATGGGAGGCTCTATACGGAAGCTGACGTCTGCGGCAGAGAGGAATTTTCCCCAAAGCTCAAGCATTTGATGGCCGAGTTTCTCAAGACGCCTGCCCTGATCTCCAACCAGATGCAGCGCGCCGCCTTTTTCCGGGAGATCGAAAGGCTCTCCCTTCCTGCGCTTCTGCGGTTTTACAGCTATTTTAACGAGCTGCTGAGCGTTTCTTTTTCGAACCGGGGAACTCTGTCCCCGGCGTATGAAGCGTCTTCCCTCTTTGATCTCTCCTGTCTGGAGGAACTGAAGGAACACCTGAGCAGGGTACTTGAGCAGTATGCGAAAAGTACCGCCTCTTCCCAACGCTGCCCGGGATCCATGGACATGGTAAAAGAATATGTGGATGCCCATTATATGGAAGATCTGACCCTGGCCAGCCTGGCAGACCGGTTCTTTCTCAGCTACTCCTATCTGAGCAAATCGTTCCACAAGACCTTCCACATGCCCTTCCAGCAGTATCTGCTCATGCTCCGCATGGAGCACGCCCTGGAGCTTTTAAAGGATCCGTCCCTGACCATACAGCAGATCGCAACCAAAGTGGGCTATGAAAACGCCTTTAACTTTTCCCGCTCCTTCAAGGCCCGGTACGGAGTATCGCCCAGCCATTTCCGCAGCGAACCATGGACTTAAAAAGGTTGTCAATCAACACTCAACGCCGTCACCAGCGAGGTATACCGCTCTGTTCTCTTCTTTATATCTTCCTCTGATACCCCGTAATAAAGGTAAATACGTTTGGATATCCGGCTCATCGCTCTCTTCCTTTTGGGACTGCCGCTCCAGGAGACGCCCATCTGCCCCCAGATTGTTTCCATCCCCGTCTGCAGACAGTTGCCCTCAGAATCCCTGATTTCGTATATATGGAAGTCCATGGGGAAAACATCCTCCGGGATTTCCTCTGCCCTCTGGCTTCTCAGCTCGCACTTTTCCCAGAATTCTTCCATGGCTTTCCTGCTCTCATCATCAGAGAAATCCGTCTTTTCTGAAACGTGCTCCTTCGGGAATCTGATCTCTGCCAAATCTCCCAATAATTCCGGGCGATAGCGCGTGACCAGGGATTCCTTCATGCATCTTCTCTGTTCCTGGTAGGTTCTTGATTTCTTTGAAACCTCCCGTGCCCCGTATTCTCTTTTTAGGAATGCTGCCAATTCCTCCGGTGTGTGGGGATTGGCAGTTATTTTCTTCTGAACCCTGTTTCTCTTTCTCTCGTGGATAAATCCCCTGACCCGCTCCTTTGGCGTTCTTTTTTTCTTACCGCCAACCAAAAAGATGCTTGTAGGCCCGTCTGCACCGCCTATTATGGATACGCCCCTTGCTCTTTTTCCCATATTTGTGTTCCTCTTTCCCATATCATTTACAGAGAACGCCAAAAACAAAAATCTCCGTCATTCATTATATATCGGAAGGAACCGGCTCTGTCAACAGAGACTCTCCTGCCCTCTTTTGAAAAAGCTGCTGCTTTCATCAGACCGATCCCCCGAAAAAAGCCCTCACCCTCGCCCCGCAAGACATGTTCTCCACCTCTATCCATCCGCCATGATGCTCGCAAAGCATTTTACAGATCGTAAGCCCAAGGCCGAAATGCCCGGAAAAACCGCTCTCTCCCGTGGCATAGGGGGAAGTGGCCCTGCCCAGCATTTCTCTCTCAAATCCCGGCCCGTCGTCAGATACTGTCAGCAAAATACCATCCTTCTTTTCCTCAACAGAAAGCTCCACTCTGCTCTTTGCATAACGGACGGCGTTGGAAATCAGATTGTTGCTTACCTGCAATACAAACTCCGTATCAAGCAAAGCCTGCCGGGAAACCATATGGTTTGTGAGAACGGCCTGTTTCCCGTTTTGCCTGCACAGCATATCCGCGCTTTCATATAAAGAAGCCGCAAACGGCTGCAGGGGAATATCTTTCCTTTCAGGACGCATATCCTCCAGTCTCTGCAGTCTGCTCATGCTCTCCACATAGCCTTCCATACGGGAGAGATGTCTGTCCATGGTTGCGGCCGTTTCCCTCACCTGCACATCCCTGCTGTCATTCAGGATTTCGGCGTAGCCCTTGAGCACAGTCAGCGGGGTTCGCAAATCATGGGCAAATGCGGCATTTAGGCGCTTTCGCTCCTCCATACTCCGCCACATCTCAGAAAAGCTCCCGGCAAGCACAAGGCGCATGGCTTCAAAGGAGGCGCAGAGCTCTCCCATTTCATCCTTCCTGTCATAAAAAACAGTAAAATCCAGATCATTTTGGGAAATTTTTTCCGACGCTCTTTTCAGTATGTCAAGAGGAGCCTTTAATCTGTTCCGGTAAAACAAAAAAACCGCCGCGAGAATACACAGAGCGGAATAAACCGGGGCCATGATCGTGGGAAGCAGGTCAAGCAGCCCCAGTAGACGGGTGTCTGTGTCGGTGAGCGAAGTCGGGGTCTTGGAAATATAGGTTCCCTCCCCCAGCCGCTCCCCCTGTTCGTTGGTCAGATAATACCTTTCCTCTGCCGGAGGATAAGCTGCATATATTTTTCGGACGGCTTTTTCACACAAAAAAGCAGTTGCCCCGCACAGAAGCAAAGCGGCAACGGTAAAAGAGGCAACATAGAGCACCAGCGTTTTTCTCAGCGATAAATTTCCGAAGCGCTCTTTCACTTGACCCATTTATAACCGCACCCCCAGACTGTTTCAATGTAAACCCTGTCCGTATGCTCCGCAATTTTGGCGCGAATCCTGCGGATATGCTCCGCTACCACCGTACTTTCCCCTTCCCTGTCATATCCCCACACCCGCTCATAAATCCGTTCCCTGTCAAAAATCTGTCCCGGATTCTGGGAAAGAAGCTCCACAATATCAAATTCCTTCCTGGTAAGGATAATCTCCTTTTCCTTATAAAACAGACGGCGCTGGGAAAAATCAATGGTCAGCTCACGGGCAAACTTAAAGCTGGTGTCGACACTGTGGCGCGCCTGCCGGCGCAGATGGGCTCCCACCCTGGCCTCCAGCTCTGCCAGGGAAAAGGGCTTTACAATATAGTCATCTCCCCCTGCGGCAAAACCCTTTACCTTATCTGTGTCCTCAATCCTGGCAGTGAGAAACAGGATGGGACAGGGCACCTGCTCCCGAATACGCCTGCAAACCTCCAGGCCGTCCATATCCGGCATATTGATGTCAAGCAGAATGATATCCGGATGACTCTCTGCCTGATGCAGGGTTTCCCAGCCATTTGAAGCTGCCAGCACCTGGTACCCCCTGCTCTTGAAAAATCCGGCAAGCATCACCACAATATCCGGTTCATCATCCGCAATCAAAATTTTACTGCTCATCCTTTTCCTCCTGTTTCTCTCCCCATCTCCTCCATCTGTGGAGTTTCATTTGCGGCGTTTAATTTACGCGTTTATTTTGTGGAATTTATCCTGCTATTTTGCAGTATAAACAGTCTCATTCACCGTGATTGATTCCACCTGCTCCGGGTCGTTTAAACGGTTAAAGACAAATATAAGCTGGTTTTCCATATCCTCCAACGCATAGCTGGCATTGTCAGTCTCCACCTCACAGGAATGAATGCCAGGAATTTCATGCTCATGAACCAGGTAATTGGAACCATCCTTATAATTGACCGACACATAAAAGGCATGCCAGGGATCCCCCGCTTCCTCCTTCGTCAGGCCGGGCACCATCCCCATATCGATTTTCATGGACAGGGGAGAAATGGTAATCTTGCCGCCTTCCGCGCTGACATACTCTCTCTGCTGCGCTTCGGATGAGATGGGAACCTGCAGACTTTCTGCTTCTCCCCATTCTTCCTGTCCCGTCCCCCTCTCATAAATCTCCATCGTAAGATACTCCGCCGTCTGTGCATCCGGCTGCTGCACTACCATATAATCATAACAGTAAAGCGTATCCTCCGCAGACCTCTCCAAATCCACAAAAATATTTTCATGGCAGTCCGCAAACTGGAAATAGAAAGGGGCATCCTCGGCAAACCAGGCGCCTTTGCTCTCATTGTCGAGCTGACTGTACCTGAGCGCGGTCACGCCGCCCTCCCTCTCCAGGGTAAATTCCACTACTGCGGCATTGCCGTCACAGACAGAAGCCAGGATTGTCAATCTGGTGTCTCCAATTTCCCTGACAACCGGCCCATAGGAAAGGGAACTGCCAATCAGCTCCTCCGCCCTGTCCAGATTTTTGTCCGTGTATTCCCTTTGAGGATAGGTGACTGTGGCGGAAGTGCCTTTTTCCTCATCATACAGGACTTCCTCGTGAGATTCTATTTTTTCTTTTCCGTGAGTCCCCCATACCCGGAAAAAAAACTCACTGTTTGCCGCCACGCCTATTGTCCCTGTTGCCAGCGCAAGCAGCGCTGCGGCCGCCGCACATTGTCCCGCTCTTCTTCCATCCGTTTTCCGGCGGACACTTTTGCGGTATTTTCTTAACATCTGCTCTTTTTTTTCTTTATATTTATCGGAAAACTCATGCACTCCCTCCAGAGAATCAAATTCCTCCACAGAAATCATAATTCTGGCCGGATCCAGATAATCAGTTTTTTGATTCATGTATGCTCCCTTTCCCTTTCACATGCTTTCCCTTAACATTTTCTTCGCACGCTCAAACCGCTTCCGCACATTCGCCTCCGATATTCCAAGCTTTCCCGAAGCTTCCTTCACCGAAAGCTTTTGGACTGCCAGAGCCTCAACCACTGCATAATACTTAGGTTCCAGGCCGGAAATCAGCTCTCTCACATCCCCCTCCTCTTCTCCGGGGTCTGAAGCAGCCGCCTGTCTTTCATAATTTTCTCCGTCAGTAAAGCAAATGATTTTCTGCTCTCTTTTCTTTTTATTGTAAATATCTATGGCGGAATGTTTGATCACAGTAATCAGATATTTCTTACATTCCCCGGATTCCGGATTCTCGAAGCAGACCCGGCCTTTCATCAGCTTGAGGAAAGCCTCCTGCACCGCATCCTCCGCCCATCCATTATCCTGCAGAATACGGTATGCCGCCTGATACATTTTCTGCTCATACAACCGATAACACGCTTCAATGAAATCCGTCAGCGCTTTGCCGTTATGCATTTTATTCTGGTATCTCATACACATATCCCTCGTCATGACATCCGCTGATCACAATGCGGCATTGCGTGCGCAGTTCCTCTGCGTCCTTTACCGGCACATAAAATCCAATCGTGACCGTCCTGGTTTCTCCATCATTCACGGCTGCATGGTAATAATTGGTCGGCCCTGTGCCCGTTTCCGACAAGTATACCGGATAAGAGCAGCCCCAGTCCACACCTTCCACAGGCGTCTTGGGCTCAATGGTAAACATGGACACATTGACTGTCCCATCCGCCTCATGGCTTACATACCCCTGATCCTGAAAGTCTGCCTGCATCAAAAGAAAAATACTTTGATCCGCATATCTTTCCGCATCTGTCATGTACATTTCATCCTCGCTGACAGAAGCATCCTCTGGCGAATCAAACACCTGAAAATCGTGCAGCGTACATGTCATGGAACCTTCTCCCCACACCGCCTTGTCCGGCCCGATCTCAATCACAATACTGCCGCTTTGCGCCGCATCTTCCTTCACGCTTTCCTCCTGGGGAATCTCTTCTACCGTCAGCTCTTCCTCCGGCGTCCCCTGACTGCCGCATCCTCCAAGCAATAATACACCGCACAGCAAAGCTGTGACAATCCCTTTCTTCCGGTTGTTCTTCATATGCTGCCACTCCTTTTCCTTCCATTTCACAATCGATTGTGTTTTCACTTTATATAACCGATTCAAAAGGAAGTTTGTGACATTCTGGAAAATTTTTTTATGTCACCTGATGCCCTGCAAAGATTTTCTGTGCAATCACTCCCCCTGCCGCTGCAAGGATAGCCGAAACCGGCAGGGCTCCTATGGCGTAGAGCAGGTCGCCGCTAATCTGCCGGACAGACATCACAGCCACAAACAGTAACTGGTACAGCGGAGAAAGGGCTATCACCTGAAAAAGAGAGCTTGTCTCGGCAACCGGAAGCAGAACCGGAAACACATACACTGCCAGGGCTGCAACCAGGGCCGTCAATTGATTTTTACACAGGGCGGACAAAATCAGGGTGATGCCTGCCATTCCCATAATTCCCGTAAAAGCCAGAAGAATCCGATATCTCAGCAGCATGCCGCAGGTGATATTAAAGGGAATATAGCCTTCGGTAAAGATTAACGGCGCAAAGAGAATGCTGCAGTCCAGCCCGCTTTTTCCGTACAGCACGAAAGCCAGGGCCACATTCAGAATTACCGCCGCCGCTGTGGTTACAAAGGCAGCCAAAAGCCCTGCAATCACTTTTGCGGCGGCACACTTTGTCCTGCCATAGCGGCCTGAGAGAATCAGATACTCCACACCGCCATACTCGCCGCTGAAAACAGGAGCAAGCATGACGATGACCGCAAAGGAAAGAAACAGAAAAATCCTTGTCATATCCTGAATTGCCCCCAGCCAGCCGTCCACATATCCGACTTTGAGCTTTTCCTTTCCAAACACATCGGCAACGCTTAACCCGTTCCAGTTCCCTTCCATATCCGAAAAGCGGGAAGCCACCGCAGACTGCATGGCGTTTTGATAGATATAAATTATGTTCAGTCCCTGAGGGCCGGACTCTGGCATAAGCTCTGAGAGCATCTGCCTTACCTTTTCATCCGTCAGTTCTCCCTCATATCTGGCGGCAATCTCCTGATCCAGTTCCACCGCCTTCCTTCCGGATTCCTGCCTTCGCCCGTCAAAGGCGAGCTTATTCTGATAAGTTGAGAAATGTAAAAGAACCGACAAAAGCAGCACCATCAAAAGCGCCGCCCATGTAAGAGGCCTTGCCAATATTTTCCTCAGCTCAAATTGTATCAGTTTTCTCATTTTTCTTTTCCTTTCTTATAAATCAAACCTTTATTCCCGGAAATAATATAAATACAAATCCTCCAGATTTGGTTCTGCCCAAGCGGCAGCTTCCATTGGCTTTTCTTTTGCTATAACCCGAAGCAGGGTCTGCCCGTTTTCCTCGTTTCGCAGGTTGCTGACGTTCAGCCGCGCCGCATATTTTTCCGCATATTGCGTCGGCACTCTGCACTCCCAAACCAGTCCTTCAATTTCTGCCGTAATATCACAGGGCTTTCCGAAGTGGATGACCTGCCCCGATTTCATCACCAGAATCTTCTCCGCAATAAACTCAACGTCCGATACGATATGGGTGGAGAGAATGACGATTCGGTTTTTGGAAAAGGAGCTGATGAGATTGCGGAAGCGCACTCTCTCCTTGGGATCCAAACCTGCCGTAGGCTCATCCAGTATCAGAATTTCAGGATCATTAAGCATGGCCTGGGCAATTCCCAGCCGCTGCTTCATGCCCCCGGAAAAGGTCTTAATCTTATGTCTGCTCTCTTCCAAGAGCCCTACCGCCCCTAAAAGTTCTGCCGCTCTTTTTTTCGCCGTCTGTTCCTTTAAACCTTTTACCGCAGCAAGATATAAAAGAAAGTCCAAAGCCGTAAAATCAGGATAATACTTAAAATCCTGCGGGAGATACCCCAAAACATTCCGGTATCCTTCCCCAAGCCTCTCTGCTTCTTTACCGTTTAAAAGGATTTTTCCGCCGGTTGGTTTCTGCAGAGTACATATAAGATGCATGAGCGTTGTTTTCCCGGCGCCATTTGCCCCAAGCAGCTCGTACACGCCCCCTGTCAGGGTGAGGCTTATATGGTCTACCGCAGTCTTTTTCCCGTACTGTTTGCTTAAATCTTTCAATTCCAGTTCCATAAAAATAAAATCTCCTTTACCACTTTTGTGATGCTTTCCACATCGCTGTGATAAGGAGATTTTAAGTTGGAAATTTCTATTTTTTATCTATATTTTTATTAACATAAAAATGTCTGATGGGGCCTGACTTCCGTGAAGCTCTGCACAATAGCGATTGATTTCATGCCAACGCCATGTTATACTGAATTTGAAATTTATCTCTTCCACAATGGCAGGTAACAAAGGAAGTTATACTATGGTAACATATGAGTTGGATAAAACTGCTACTCTGACTGACAGAGAAAAGAAACTACTTGCAGAGGCCAGACGGATGCCCATTATCTATGATGAAGATTCTCCTGAACTGACTGATGATATGGAAAAAGCTTTTATATCAGCACGAAAGGCCAAACCTTATCAGGGAGAGCCCCTTACACTTTATGTTTCTTCCACGACAATTGAAAAGGTAAAAAGCATGGGTGCAGACTATCTTGCAATACTTGGAAAATTACTTGATAAAGCAGTTGACGAATATCGGCCAGTGTAATATCAGCATTCTTTAAGCTAAAATTGCGCTATAAACATTCCTGCACCATTTCGTGGGTCAGCTTATTAAAATGGTAAATATCCCTATACCTCTCCGAAAAGGTACAGGGATATTTTTATATTATCCCTTCTATTTAATTGTCTGAAAGGAAACCTTCACCACAAACAGATCCGCGTCGGTCTCCCAGGAGAATTCCCCGCCGCAGGCCTCCGTGAAGCTCTGTGCGATGGACAGTCCCAGGCCGCTCCCGCCGTCGCTGCGGCTCTGGTCTCCTCTGATAAATCGCTCCGTAAAATCCTTCTCCCTGTCCAGTTCCATCCGGGAAGCGTTTTTCACACTGGCAACCGCCACGGCGTTGTCCGTCTGCAGGGTCACATACACCCTTGACCCTGCAAGGGAATATTGAATGGCATTCTGGAACAGGTTCTGAAATACCCGGTACATCCGCTCCCCGTCAGCCATGATCATCACCGGCGTCTGGGGCAGCTCCGTGCGAAAAGATACTGCGCTGCCCTCAATCTGCTCCTCCATATCCGCCAGCGTCTGGCACAGAAGCTTACCGAAGTCCAGCTCTTCCATGTGCATGGGCAGCTCCCCGGAAGCGGCCTTGCTCACCGCAAAAACATCCTGCACCATATTTTTCAGTTTCTGGGACTTTTCGTCCAAAATCCTTATATAGTCTTTGACATGCTCCGGCAGCTCTTCTTCCTGCTTTAAAAACTGCACATAGCTGATAATGGAGGTCAGAGGAGTCTTAATATCGTGGGACACATTGGCAATCAGCTCCACTTTCATTTTCTGGCTCTTCATCTGCTCCTCCACCGCATTTTCCATTCCCTGGCGGATATCCTCAAGCTGAGCCATCACATTTTGCAGGTCATGCCCCTCAAAGCTGCCCTTAATCTCTCCGTAATTGCCGTTTCTGATTTCACTGATGCAGCCGGAAACCACCTCCATGTCTCTGGCTGTCTCCACATTTTTCCGTCCCGTCAGACAGGCCAGGAAGAGAAAACCTGCCGTACTTAAGAGAAACAAAAGCACAAGAGCTACCGTACTCCTGTATCCGCTTGTCCACTGAAACGCCATCACCAGCAGCAGCAGAATATAAATCGCCGCACCCACAAAGAACACCCGATTCCTGCAGGCCATTTTCCTGGCTGGCGGCCAGTTCAGGCTTTTGGCTGAAAACGCCCGGTATATTTTGCCGGTAAGGCTGTTCTTCCACACTTTTTTGTTATACTTAAGATCATTACAGATCAGCCAGATTCCCCAGAACAACACTACCCAGGTAAACGGATGGGCGCTCCGGAGCGCCTCTCTGCCATACATAAGCAGGCTTGCAGAGCCGTACTCATAGTAATACGCCTCAGTCAGCTCCTGCCACCAGCCGTAGCTTTGACTGCTTCTTTTGAGCATTAAAAATACCAGAAACAATATTCCGAAAAGGAGAAGCGCCTTGCCTTCCGCCCACATCCGGGACTGGACACCGGCGATTTTCGCTGCCGCTTCCCTTCTGCTTTTCCTGCTCAAAAACGCCAGAAGCAATAAGGCCAGCCCTATGACAAAATACATCAGTTCTTTCTCCAAAAGCTTCCGATTCGCCTGACAGTTATAATTCATCCAGTACAGCCAATTATCATACTGTGTGGAATCTTCGCCGCCATAGCTTCCCTCCATATACAGCACCGGGTCCTTGGCGGCCGCAAGAAAGACTCTGGCCTTTTTCAGGCTTTCATCCACCGGGAAATTCAGATAGCCGGGAACATACCAGTCTCCCATTTTATCTTCTTCCTGCCGGGAGTTCTCTTCCCGGTAATAGCCGTCTCCGTAAACGTCCAGTTCTTTTCCGTCCTTGACAATCCTGACCTTTTGCCCGTCAAAATACAGAAGGAAATTGTAGCCCTCCGGCGCTGTCATCTTCCCGTCTGCCGTAAGGAGTTCGGAATTCGTATAGAGCACCTTGTCCTCATAGGAAATCGTATAGAGCAGATTCTTATCCCCTTTTATCCTGTCATGGTATTTCTGCGCGTTGTTCCTTTTTTCTTCGTCGGAAGGTTCGTTCCTTTTGTACTCCTGAGCGATTCCCATCTCGTTCCGGTAACCTTCCATCTCCTCCCGGTAGCTTTCTATTTCTTCCCGGTAAGTCTGCATTTCCTCCCGATAAACTTCTGCCTCCTCATAAGCTCCCTCTTCCTGAAGCCTTTCCCACTCCTCCTCCATGTCATCATAAGTATCCTGCATTGCTTCCAGATTATCCTGGTAGCTCTCCCATCCGCTATCCCAGATACCTTCCTCATAATCCCCAACATAGCTTTTGTAATAATAGCCGTCCCAGTAAGCGCCGGCCTCATATCTCCATGACGTTTTCAGATCGCCGCCTGCAGCCATGGCCAGAAAATTCCAGAACCGTCCTGTGATATATTCCTGAAACCTGTAATTTTGCTGGTAATCTCCTTCAAAGAGCTCATCCACCTGCCAGAGATGCACTCTGCCCGGCTTATCCTTAAGGATCCCCGCCGCACCTCCCAGGGTCAGGCTTGCGCCCAGCACAAACATCATAAAACTAACTGCATTTTTCCTTTTTTTCCATTTTGTATCCAATGCCCCACACCACCTTTATATATTCTGGCTCTTTTGGATTCAGCTCCAGCTTTTCGCGGATGCGCCTGATATGAACCATGACCGTGTTTTCTGACGCAAAGGCTTCTTCCTCCCACACGCGGCGGTAAATCTCCTCCGCCGGGAACACCCGTCCCAGATTACGCATAAACAGATCCACGATTTTTGTCTCCGTGGCGGTAAGCCTTACCGCTTCCCCATCCGCATAGAGGACTCTCTCATCGGTCTTATAAAGCAGACGTCCGTTTACGATCTCACTGGCCATACTGCGGGTGTGAATGTCTCCCAGACTGGTATACCTGCGCAGATGGCTCTTCACCCGGGCGGCCAGTTCCTGAGGATTGTAAGGCTTGGCCACATAATCGTCTGCTCCCATGGACAGTCCCAACACCTTATCGCTGTCCTCGCTCTTTGCGCTTAACACAATGACCGGGATATTCTGCTTTTCCCTGATGCGCATCAGTGCGGAAAGTCCGTCCAGCTTCGGCATCATCACATCGATAAGCACCAATCTCACCGGATGCATGGAAAGAATATCCAGGGCCTGCAGCCCGTCATAGGCTTTCAGCACCTCATACCCTTCTCCCTCCAGCAAAATACCGATGGCTTTTACAATCTCCCTGTCATCGTCCACTACCAGCACACATTCTCCCATACCTCTTTTTGCCTTCCTTTCTGCCAATCTCTCTTTGGGGCTTTCGTCCCTCGAACTGCTGTCAAAAGCGAGCTTCTGTCAAAAGCTTTCTCCTTGAGCTGTTACCAGACTACCATCTCTTTTTTACAAAATTCCCGTGGTGTTTCTTACAGGTTTCTTACAATGTTAATGCTTTTTCCCGTTCAAGTAAAGAAAAGATTTCATGGAAATGTGAGTGGGATTATGGTATGCTGTCAGCGATATGGATTGGGATTTTCGGAGGAAAAACAAATGAAAAAAGCTTCAAATATACGTTCAATTATCAATCCATACGAGCAATTATTAAATATATAAATTTTCCGGCAGTAGAGTTACCATTTCAACTGTACAACAGATGCTGGTACATTCCCGCAGCTGTTCTTTACGTAATATTACGTATTTTTATTGACACACGTAATATTACGTGTTATAATAAATACATGATAAGGAAAGGAGATACGTAACAATGCCAATAACCCCAAAAGAGATGATTAAAAACGGAGGCGTTATATGAAAAAATTATTTTATCCGGCACTGTTTCATAAAGCAGATGAGGGAGGCTTCTGGATTTCCTTTCCTGATATTCCGGAATGTCTTACGCAAGGTGACGATATGACACAGGCCTATGAAATGGCTGTGGACGCACTTGGGCTGGCATTAACCTGCCGTGAAAAAGAGCAGCAGCCACTTCCAAATCCTTCTGATCCAACAACAATCGTACCGGAAGCTAATTCATTCCTTGTAGTAATCGAATTTGATATGCTTGCCTATAAGAAACGTACAAGTTCACGTGCCGTAAAGAAAACCTTAAGCATCCCTGAATGGCTCAATGAAGCAGCTATGGCTATGGACTTAAATTTCTCTCAGGTACTTCAGGAAGCTCTTCTCTCCAAAATACAGATATAGTATCTAACCAACACAACAGCCCCGGTCTATATGGAACCGGGGTATAAACATAAGGACATCGGCCAGATTGTTCTGAGCCTCCTCGGATAAATGCAGGTTATTCATTCACAATCCCGAGGTGCTCCTCCACAGCCTCCAATGTCAGCCAGCCTTTCTCCTCACCAGACTTCCGGCCTTTTACTAGTTCGTTCATCAGCCGGAGCGTCACCTGCGTCTTTTCAAAATCCTGCATATCCAGAATCGCATATCGCCCCCGCCCATTCTTTGTCAGAAAGACAGGAGTTCCGACTGCTACGTCACGCAGTACCTCGCTGTAATTTCGCAGATCAGAAATAGGTTTGATGTTTGGCATATCGCTCAACTCCTTTCTAACCATAGACTTCCTATCATTTTGGCAAGTTCAGCTTGTGATATATTTTCATTCTTACGAATATCAACAAGTTAATTAATCAATTCCGTATCACTTTCTAACACATAAAAGGTAGGTGCCATCATTTCTTTTCGTTCTGTAAGGGGAATAGAACCCTTTTCAATTTCAATTGCTTCCAGCAATCCCTGCATGGCATCATCAAAAAATTTACTCATCTCCTGCTCCTCCCGTCTATATCACCGTATCATCCCGCAGGGACTCAATCAGATCACTCTCCAGCACCTTCTTAGCCCCCACATAATATGCCAGTGCCACAAAGCCAAAAACAGCCAGGACAAATAGGGCGATTGGCAAAAACGGCATTTCACTGACAAAAAGCATGGGTTCAAGATAACTCATTTTGACAAAGAAAATGACTGCGGCTGCGGTAATGGGTAAGGTGATAAGGAGTGGACGGCCCGCAATTACGAGGGCTTCAATGCAGAATATCTTTTTGATTCCCCTTGGCGCCATCCCTACGGACAACAGCCGCGCAAACTCCCGCTTCCTCTGGCGCACAAATCCAAGCGTGTTGGAGAACACATTTCCAATCCCTATGACTGCAAGCAGAATACAAAACACGCTGAGTATTGCTTTCATCCCGCCTATCATCCTGTCATTATCCCGCTTCTTCTGGATGCGGTTTTCCATTTCTGTCTCAAAGCTATTACCAAATACCCGTAAAACTTCCTCCCCGATCTTGTTTAACTCTGTCAGCGACTCCCCGTCCTTTGCCAGAATCCGTACAAAGGTATCCTCCTCCGCACCCTTGATCTGCTCCCTGATTTCCTTCCAGCAGGACAGGGGAATAAAATGCACCAGCTCATAAAAATCCAGGGTTCCATATTCCTCCCGCAGGTTGGGCGCCTCCCGGGTATAGGCAAGCACCGAAAGCTCTGCCTGGCCGTCCCTTCCGTCTGCCTGCCTTATAATCGTAGTCTGTCCGATCCCTGTCAGATAGGTTAAAGCCCGCCTTTTGCGGAAATTGGGATCTGTAAAGTCAAGGGTCTTATTCAATATAACCCCACCGTCCAGCCCAGGCTCTGCCCCGATTTGTCCGCAATATTCCAGAAAGCTGTTGTCATCCATGATCACCAGAGGCGCATTCACAAGCCAGCCATCCCCAAGGGCAGATACATATGTGGAAGGTGCATTTTCAAATCCTCCGATTTCCTGCATCTCCCCGCTGATCTCATCCTGTGAAACCAGACGCTTCGCCGCTGCCTTCTGATACATGACACTGCTCTGAACCCCGTCAATATCCTGCAGAGCCTCCACCGCCCCGCTTTCTTCCAGAGCAGCGATATCCGTATTCTTCACAGTCACCATGATATCCCAGGCATCCTGGTACTTCTCAAAATAGGTCTCCCTCTGACTGACAACGGTAATTGTAAAAAAGCACATCATGAGGGAAAAGGCCAAAAAGGAAAAGAAAAGGGAGCAAAAAGCGGTGCGCATGGCTTTCCTCTGCGCCTTGAGGGCATTTCCGGCAAGCTCCCCCGCTGCGCCAAACAAAAGCGATAATATGCGGGAATTTCTTTTCCTTTTCAGACTCAGCTCTCCCGTATTTTTGATGGCGGCAAGGGGCGTCATCCTGCCCATTTTTTCCGCAGGAATCCATGCGGAAATCCATACGGTCACTCCTCCCGCCAAAAGCGACACTGCCAAAATCAATGGATGATAGGTAAAGGGCATCGCTAGCCGTCCTTCCACATCCGCCAGCAGAACATTTGTCCCTTCCAGGATTCCCATGGCAAGCAAAATCCCCAACAGATTTCCCAGCAGAATCGGAACCGCACACAGCGCAAAAGCCTCCTGCAAAAGGCAAGTCCTGATCTGCCTGGGCGTAGCTCCAATGCTGGAAAAAATCCCGAACTGATGGATTCTCGCATTCATGGTCACCGCAAAGGCATTATGGATAACCAGAACCAGAGACAGACACGCAATCGCCAGAATCATCAATGAAAACGGGAAAATCCACCGCAGAGCCGAATCCTCAGAATCACGGATAAGATACATATTTAAAAGGGAATAGTGAAAAGAAATCTCTTCTGCCGAAAGGCCGGCCAGCTCTGCTGCCTGGGGCATATCCGCAAAAATACTTCTCATATCCCTGAAATAAACATCGATCACCACATCCTCTTTTTTTGACAGTTCCATATTGACGGCTGCCCTCTCCACATTGGGATGCTGCTCTATGAGTTTCGTCAGCTTTCCGGCCGTATGGCCTTCGTTCCTTACACTGCTCTCCCCGTGAACCGTGATGCGCCCCTGCCAGTCCCCCTCCTCCGCTTTCAGCCGTTCTCTCTCATATACCCATAAATTATAAAACAAACTGCACAGCAGGGATAAGAGCAGAGAGGAAATAAAAGCGGCCACTATGACGGACAGAGAGGCCACGTGGTTGTTTTTGATATAACCTGATGAATAATCTTTCCACAAACCCTCACACGCTGACTTTCTTTTGCCCATCACTGTTTCCCCTCCCTTCTCTCATCATGGATGATGCGGCCATCTTCGATCGTGACGATCCTGTCCGCTTCCAGCGCAATCTTTTCATCATGTGTGATGAGCACAATGGTCTGCTTCAGGTTACGATTGGAAAGCCTGAGCATGTCTATGATCTCTCTGGAATTTTTCTGATCCAGATTTCCGGTGGGTTCATCCGCAAGAAGCAGGGCCGGGCGGTAGATCAAAGACCGGGCGATCGCCGCCCTCTGCTGCTGCCCTCCGGACAACTGATTTGGGAGAAACTCCAGCTTATCGGCAATCCCCAAAGCTTTTACAATCCGGTCAAAATATTCCTGGTTCGGCTTCCTCCCATCCAGCAAAAGCGGCATCAGTATGTTTTTTCGGATGGTAAGAGTCGGTATCAGATTATAGAACTGATAGACCAATCCCACCTTTCTTCGCCGGAAAATCGCAGCCTCCTTTTGACCAAGCTCTGAAATGTCTGTTCCTCCAATCACTACTTTCCCCTCCGTAGGCTGATCCACACTGCCAAGGATATGAAGCAATGTAGATTTACCGGAGCCGGAAGCCCCTATAATTGCCACAAATTCCCCCTTTTCTACGGACAAATCAATTCCGTCTAAGGCAACCGTTTGGTTTGAACCGGTTCCATAGACCTTCCTTACTCCTTCGCATCTTAATATCTCCACGTCTTTTACTCCTTCCTGTAACGGCGGATTCGGGTGCCTGCCATCCTTATAATCCTATTATAGCGCGGTTAAATGACAACTCGGTGACAATCCTTGAAGCAGTCCGCCTTTGGCTAAATAACAACTGCCTCCGGCTGAACTGTTGTTTGACCGAAGACAGTTGTTGCCCGGCCGAAGGCAAACTATTAAATATAGATGCGAATTTCGAAGCAGGCTCCGCCCTCCGGCAGATTACAGGCGGTGATAACTCCGTTTTGACTCTCGATGATCGCCTTAGAAAGAGCAAGTCCAATCCCTGTCCCCTTGCTGCCGGAATTTTTTCCTTTATAAAACCTTTCAAAGAGATGGGGAATATCCTCCCTGGCAAACCCTTCTCCGGTATCCCATATCCGAATCTGTGTGTAAATGGGATTCTGTTCATAGGAGCAGAAGACCCTTCCTTCCGGCGGCGTGTGCTCGATACAGTTTTTCATGAGATTCATGACAGCTTCCATGGTCCAGTCCATATCCGCACAGATCATCATCCCTCCTGCTTCCGGTATCTCGGCCGAAACCTCCGCCTTTAAAAATAATTCCTGCAGATTATCGGCTGCAAGAGTCAGAAGGGTAAAAACGTCCACCTCCTCTTTTTCCATAGACAAAGTCCCCGTATCGATACGGGCAAGCAAAAGCAGACTCTCCTCCAGATTCATCAGGTGATCGACCTGACTTTGAATCTGCTTCCTGTATTGGGGTGAGGGATTCTCCTGCATCATTTGCAGGGACAGATGAATAGATGTGACAGGCGTTTTGATCTGATGGGCAATATTGTAGAGATTTTCCGCAAAATTATTTTTGGCCGCAAGCGCAGCTTCTCTGGTCTGGTAGAGCTCTGTCACGGTCTTATAGATTTCATCCTGGAGTCTGGAAAGCTCATCCTCCCCCACCTGAAAAAGATCGCAGCACTCTCCGGTATTTGCCTTTTCCAGATAGTCAGTCAGCGCTCTGATGCGTGCGGCATATCTTTTCTGCCAGAACCCAAAAGCGCCGATAAACACCGCTCCTCCCGCAAGAAATCCGGCAAACAGCATTCCAATCATCCTGCTCATTTCGCTCATTCGATCTCCTCAATACAATACCCTATACTGCGAACTGTTTTCAGATTCGCCGGCTGGTGCAGCTTTTCGCGCAGACGTTTCATGGTAACGGTAAGCGCATTATCCGTAACAAAATTTCCGTTGCTGTCCCATATCCCTTCCAGCAGCTTTTTTCGCGTGACAATCTTCCCCTTATTTTGCAGCAGATATAGAAGTAATTCATACTCCGTCGGAGTCAGACCGACTTCCTCCTGACCACAGCAGACTCTCCTCTTTTCCTGATCAAGAGAAATCTCCCCGCAGCACAGATACCGCTTCGACACATTCCCTGTTCTTCGCAGAAGCGCGCCGATTCGTGAGTAGAGAACCTCCAGCTCAAAGGGCTTCACCACATAATCATCCGCCCCGTTTTGAAAACCGGAAACAATGTCGCGGGCATCCCCTCTGACAGTCAGAAAAATAATGGGAAGCTCCTTCCAGCCTGCACGAATCTGCCTGCAAAACATATTTCCGGATCCGTCGGGCATATTCCAGTCTACCAGCATCAGCGAAGGGAGCGCCCTCTCCAGAGCCCTTCCGGCTTCGGCTATGGTTGGGAAGATAGAAACTTTGTAACCGCGCTTTTCCAGGAATTCCTTTACATTCTGAGCTATGAATTCATCGTCCTCCAAATAGTAAACATCCATCGTTTTTTTCCTCTGTTTTTCACCACATAATTATTTTGATGTTTCCCATAGTTTACACCACTTTTTCCAAATATCATATAATAATCTCAAATCCCATGGAGTTTTCTTATGCTTAACAGTCAGATCACACCCAGAATTGATTTCACGGAGCTTCTGAGCCGCAATCAGCCGGACGCTGCCGCATGGGTAAAGGGGAATGCGCAAAACCCCGGGCTCAGCGGCATGGTCAAATTTTATCGTACCATTTACGGCGGCGTGTTGGTAGAGGCGGAAGTATTCGGACTTCCAGGCAGCACGCTCCCCGGTTCCGGCAATTTCTATGCCATGCACATACACGAAACCGGAGACTGCAGCGATAATTTTGATCACACCGGAATGCACTACAATCCCGGCGGCGCGGCACATCCCCATCACGCCGGCGATATGCCCCTGCTTCTCGGCAACCAGGGATATGCCTACAGTGTTTTTTATGACAAGAGATTCACGATTCAGGAAATTATTGGCAGGTCAGTAATCATACATGAAAATCCTGATGACTTCACCTCCCAGCCCTCCGGGAATGCAGGGGACAAAATAGGCTGCGGGGAGATCATTGCAGGCAATGGATAACCTGCTTCACAGGATGGCTTATTGCGACAAAAGGAGATAGCCTGTAAGAGTATCTCCTTTTCTGCCGGAATTACTTTTTAAATCTGCCTTGCGAAAACCATTCTTTCATCACCGCAAGCACTCTGACCAGCTCTTCCTCGGATATGATATAGGGAACCATGGCATACATACAGTTTAAGAAGGGACGGCTGAACACGCCCCGCTCACAGGCGAACTGCTGGTAGCCCTTCAGGACAGCAGCATCCTTTACCTCCACACAGATGCACCCTCCCATGATTCTTACTTCCCTTATCCGGGGATCGGTAAAGCCTTTCATCTCCCGCCTTGTAATCTCTTCAATCCGGCGGATTTTCGCCATGTAATCCTCCTGCTCAAAGAGCTCGATGGATTTCAGCGCCACACTGCATGCCAGCGCATTTCCCATAAAGGTGGGGCCATGCATCAGCGCTTTGGCAGGGTCATCGCTGTAAAAGCCCTCATACACCTTATGGTTTGCCACGGTGACCGCATGGCCGATATAGCCGCCGGTCAGGGCCTTGCCCAGCACAAGGATATCCGGCAGCACCAGATCCGCCACAAAACGGTTTCCGGTACGCCCGAACCCTGTGGCCACCTCATCAAAGATCAGGAGAACCCCATACGCATCGCAGAGCTGCCTTGCCCGGGCAAGAAAGGAAATATCATACATGCGCATTCCCCCTGCTCCCTGCAGTAAAGGTTCCACGATAAAGCAGTTCAGCTCCTTGTGATGCCTTTCAAAGGCCTCCTCCAACGCCGGAATTTCTGTGGGGATATGAATCACATTCTTCTTCTCACCATAGGCCTCCAGGATGAAGTGATAATCCTCATCATCCCCCACTTCCATGGTTTTAAAGGTATCCCCATGATAGGCGTGGGTGAGGGAAAGCACCTTGGTCCGCTCCATTTCCCCGCGGTTCACATAATACTGCAATGCCATTTTCAGGGCAACCTCCACCGCAACGCTTCCGGAATCTGAAAAAAAGCTGTAATCCAGATCTCCCGGCAAAAAAGCCTGCAGCTTATCCGAGAGCTTCCGGACCGGTTCGTGGGTCAGCCCTCCCAGCATCACATGGGAAAAATTGTCCGCCTGGGACTTGATTGCCTGCGTCAGTACCGGATGCTTATACCCATGAATCACACTCCACCAGGAGGAAACCGAATCGATCATTTCCCTCTCCGGCGTCTTTAACCAGACTCCCTCTGCATCTATAATCTTATAAGGTTCTTTCATTGTTTTCATTTGCTGATACGGATACCAGATCATTTTCACACTCTCCTCTTCTTTTATATCCTTACTCCTCATACAGCGAGAGCAGACGTTCCACATCCATAGCCAGTTCCCCGCTTCCCTCCTCCACACAGGCAAGCACCGGAAGCTTCGTTCTGTGCTCGCACATACGGAGATTGTCTTCCTCCATTCTGTTTCCGGGATGAAAATGATTCAATAAGATTCCCTTCACTGCAAGATCTTTTGAGCGCATATACTCCGCGGTCAGGACTACGCTGTTGATCGTCCCCAGCCCCGCATCCGCCACGATCAGGCTGGAAAGCCCCAACTGCCTTATCACATCCTCCAGCCAGATCTCCTTCTCGTCAAAACAGATGGGACAGAGAATACCGCCGCTTCCCTCCATGGTGACAAAGTCATATTTTTGGCAGACTGCCAAAAAGCCCTTTTTCACCTCTTCCATAACCACCGGATTTCCCTCTATCCGGGAGGCAAGATGAGGGGAAACTGCCGTCTCATATATGTAAGGACACATCTCGTCAAGGGGCTGTTCTATCCCCGATACTTTTTTTACATAAAGCGCATCACCCGGAATCAGCTTTCCGTCCGCCGCCTTCTCATTTCCGCTCATGGCCGCCTTATAATAGGCAGCGCTAAAACCGCTCTCCCTCAATTTTTTTACAATCAGAGCTGTTACAAAGGTTTTACCCACATCCGTTCCCGTCCCTGTAACAAAAATTTTTTTAGCCATTGCAGCGCCTCCCCTTTCCTGTTTTTATATTCTGGCAATCAGCGGCTTCATACGCCTGGCAAGAACCGCCGCCGCAAAGCAGAGAAAAATATCTCCCGGAACCGCCAGCAAAAAGCAGTAAAGAAACAGCGGCCACATGCCGATCGGCGTATCGATTACAAAATTGCAGATCACGTAATAATAAGCCATTCCGGCTCCATAAACGATGGCAAGGCCGATAAAATTTGCCGCCAGAATCTTCCCAAACGTCTGCCAGCCTGTCTTTTCCGCAAGTTTGCCTGTCACATAGCTTGCCAGGATAAATCCTATGATGTACCCAAAGCTTGGTTTCAGCACATACCAGAAGCCTCCTCCCTCCGCAAAGACCGGAAGCCCTGCCAGCCCCAAAAGCGCATATGCTCCCACGCTGACAGCCCCCAGCCTTCCGCCTAAGAGAAGGCCTGCCAGCATGGTAAAGAGAAACTGCAGCGTAAAGGGAACCACCGGAACCGGTATTTTGATAAAGGCTCCCACTGCCGTCAGCGCTGTGAACAGGCTGCACACAGCCATTTTCTGAATCTTACTTTTCCGTTCCATTCCTTTTTCTCCCTTTTCTCCATTCTTTTGTAAAAAATACTTTTGACCTGAAATCCTGTCCGTAAATTAAAATATCAAATGGAAAGCAGATTGTCAACTATGATTATTTGTAGGTTTACAATCCACCCTGATTCATTGCATTCCCCTGTCGGAGATGTTAAGACTGTATTTCCGGATTGTATTTTAAGCCCTGATTTTTATTGACATTCACACCATGGAATCATATAATAAAAAGCAAACAAAATTCCCGTGAGGGAGTAGCAAGCACAGGGATGTGTAGCAAGTCAACATACTGACCCATTTTGGTCTGGCTTGTTTTAAATTGCGAGACTCATGTATAACCACAGGCTATACTTGGGTCTTTTGTAATTTAAATACAGCAGGAGGAATCCAAAATGGAATGGAGTATCAGATTTTTTTTCAACAGCGCTTTGCTTGGCGTAGGACTTGCCATGGATGCCTTTTCGGTATCCATGGCCAACGGCTTGAATGAGCCGGAAATGAAAAAAGGAAAAATGTGCATGGTAGCCGGTGTTTTTGCCGGATTTCAGTTTCTGATGCCTGTAGCAGGATGGATTTGTGTCCATACAATCGTCCGGTATTTTCAGGCATTCAGAAAGTTTATCCCCTGGATCGCGCTTATTCTTCTCGCCTTCATCGGCGGAAAAATGCTGCTTGACGGAGTTCGCAGCAGGGATTCTGAAGAGGAAAAACCATGCCTTGGCATTGGCTCTCTGCTGGTTCAGGGAATTGCCACTTCCATCGACGCCCTGTCAGTTGGGTTTACCATTGCTGATTACGGCCCTTTTATGGCCTTTGTCTCCGCGCTTATTATCGCCGCAGTTACCTTTGTCATCTGTATGACAGGCCTGACAATCGGAGAAAAATTTGGGACAAAGCTGTCAAACAGGGCGCAGATACTGGGCGGTATTATTCTGATCATCATAGGCATTGAAATTTTTATCTCAGGAAGGACCCCTCTATGAAACATGCGGCTCTGTCAAAGTCAGATAAAACCATAATGAACCGGAACATGCTGATCACGATTCTGGCCCTCGCATGGCCCACCATGTTAGAACAGCTGATGCAAACGGCTGTCCAGTATATTGACACCGCAATGGTGGGGTCACTGGGAACACAGGCAACGGCAGCGGTTGGCTCCACCGGAACCATCAACTGGCTGGTAGGCAACACGATCTCCGCAGTGGGCGTAGGGTTTCTTTCCTACATATCAAAGGCACAGGGAGCGAATGAGCAGACCGCCGCAAAACGTGCCGTTTCCCAGGCGGTCCTGCTCACGCTTATTTTAGGAATTTTCTTTACCATACTTACAGCATCCCTAAGCGGGATGGTTCCTGTGTGGATGCAGGTGGATGAAAGCATTCAGCGCATGGCATCCCAATATTTCCTGATCCTGTACCTGCCCATGCTCCCCCGGACTGCCAGCATTATCTTCGGCACGGTGCTCCGTTCCGCGGGAGATACCAAATCCCCTATGAAAATCGGCCTGTTTGTGAATCTGATCAATGTGGCTTTCAATTTTCTTCTGATCTATCCGGCCCGGGAGATATCCCTGTTTTCCCTGCCTGTTCCCGTGTGGGGCGCAGGGCTTGGCGTGATCGGCGCCGCCATTGCCAGCGCCATCGCCTTTACCGTCGGCGGTATCTGTATCACCTTTGTTTTGTGGAGACATCCTCTGGTTTCTCCCCATGGGCAGAGCTTTGCCCCTGATATGCAGATTTTAAGGCCATGCATGAAGGTAACTCTTCCCAATATGCTGCAGCGTTTCGGCACCTCGCTCGGCTACGTGGCATTTGCCGCTATGATCAATTCCCTGGGAGAAGCCCCCACCGCCGCCCACACCATTGCCAACACGGTGGAATCCGCTTTTTATATTCCCGGCTTTGGTATGCAGACGGCAGCCGCCACCTTAGCAGGCAACGCTTACGGCGCAAATGACAACAAACGCATGAAAAGCCTGACCGCCATGTTTATCCCTCTGGAGGTTGCTTTGATGATGGTTTCGGGCGCCTGCCTTTTTTGGGCGGCTCCGGCTCTGATGCGGATCTTTTCATCCAGCGATACCGTTATCAATCTGGGCTCACGCGTGCTTCGCATGGTGGCTGTCTCTGAGCCTTTTTATGGATTCTCCATCATAATAGAAGGTTTTATGCTGGGTGTCGGAAAGACAAAGGCTCCCTTTGTTTACAATATCATTGGCATGTGGCTCATACGCATCACCGGAACCTTCATCTGCACACAGCTTTTGGGCTTTGGACTGATCTCAGCCTGGGCATGCATGATTGCCCATAATTTGCTGCTGTTTGTACTGTTCCTCATCTCCTATGTGAAAGGCTCGTGGAATCCGCTTCAAACCTCAGTTATCGTCTAAAAAGAGGCTCACCGCTGCTGTGATGAACCTCTTTCCGGGTCTTTGTCTGTCTATGCGTGTGCAATATTTGTATATTCGGATATTTCTCTGTTGATCGTGCAAAGGTCATCCACAGACAGGTTATGAATGTCCTCATTGCCTGTGATTCTGGCAAATGTCCGCAGTTCCTCAGCCGAGCATTTCAGATAATTCTCCACCCGCTTTGCCGCCGCATCGATATGTAATCTCTCCCTCAGCTTTTCATCCTGGGTAGCCACGCCCACAGGACACATTCCGGTACCGCAGATCCGGTACTGCTGGCAGGCGGCGGCCACCATAGCCGCTGAAGCGATGGCAACGGCATCGGCTCCCATGGCGATTGCTTTTGCGAAATCAGAAGATACCCTGAGGCCTCCTGTGATCACAAGATCGATATCCGATGCAATGGAATCAAGGTATTTTCTTGCACGGTAAAGGGCATAGATTGTGGGAACACTGGTGGATTTTTCCGTTTCCATCACTTTAAATCTCTCCGGGGGCTGCTTGCAGACAGGCCATCCTGTCAATTCATAAAAGGGCTTACCCTCCTTTTCCTCATCATATACATATCCGCAGATATGCATTTGTAGACCATCATTAGTACCTCCCTTTTCGTACCTCTTTTACTTCAAAAACAATTCCTCTGTCATCCTCTCGGAAATTTTTACCCCAAAAGGACAACGGCTTTCACAGCTGCGGCAGCCGATACACGCATCGGCCCGGTGTTCCAGCGCAAAATAATGTTCTTTTACGGCAGCCGGTACCTCCGGCTGACAAAATAATTTGTTGTTCGCTATAACCCCTCCGGGGGATGCGCACGATTTTTGCAAGGTAGAATCTGCGTTTACACGCAGCAAAAATCGGCGCAGTGAACGCCAAAAACAAAAATTTTTGTTGTTCACTATAGAACAAAACGGCTGATATTACGGAAATTCACAGGAAATGATTTACAGGCCCTGTATAAAATTTACAGTGAGGAGGCGATCAAGGATGAAATACCAATACTCCTACGAAGAGCAATGGCAGCCAAAGGATTTTTCTGTCACCTTCAGGATGTATCAACATGCATTTTCCTCTGTATAGGCTCGGCGGCTCTCTCAGGCTGAGATTCCTTTGGCGCCCCGCTATCTGAATAGCTTTTTATTAGCTTATTATTCCATTTCCACAATTCTGGTATCCGGATCTCCGGCTATGGCCTGTTCGATGACGGCGGCTGTAAGCCGCATGAAATTATTCCCTGACGTAGTGGCTCCTGTCAGTGCATCCAGATCAGAAGAATTCTGTTTTTCAATCAGTTCAGCGGCATAGTATCTGGTATATTCATTGGGATAGGTTCCGGTAACAGACGCCATATTCTGCATATAGGCGTTATCCCATGCCTTGATGTAACCGCTGGGATCCTTTGCATTAAATTCCGTATATACGATTTTGTTATCTTTTACCATAATACAAACATATTCTTTCCAACCGTAGGAATAACCGGACATTTCTGCACTGTAAAATCCATCCTGCATTTTGGTCTGGGAACCGCATCCCTGAAGCAAAAGGACAATCGCAAGTACTCCCAAAAATATTTTCTTATTCATAATATTCCTCCCTGTAAGCTTATCTGCTTCCTTTCATTTTAACCTGTGAGACATATTTCTTTAAATCCTCAGCCTGTTCTAAGGACTGTGCGGACATTTTATCATTCCTGTCCGCAATATCCTGAAGGGCTGCAAGGCTGCTGTTGGCATGGTCAACGGCAGCCGTCTGCTCCTGTACGGTACTGGAAAGCCTGACGGAAATATCCCGATATTGCTGCGTAAGCTCTGATATCTCCTGAAAGGTTTGGGCCGTTTGGTTTGCTGTATCAAGACCTGACCGGATCGTCTCATCAGAGCGCTCCAGGAGCCTGCCCGTTTCGGACAATGCCTGAGTAGTCCGCGCAGAGAGTTCCCTGATCTCACCGGCAACAACGGAAAAGCCTCTGCCTGCTTCCCCGGCCCTCGCAGCTTCCACGGAGGCATTTAAGGATAAAAGATTCGTTTGGCGTGAGATATCTTCTATCATCAGGCTGACATTTGAAATGGAATCAACAGCTTCATGGATTTGAGCCATGGAGTCCAGCATACTTTGCATATAGCTTGCGCCAAGGTTTGTTTTTTCGGTTGCCAGTTCCGCACATTGCTCAATTTGCAGGACATTATCCTTATTCCTGTCAATAGAAGATATGATAGCAGCCATATTCTCTTCCATATTATGGAGAACCTTAGTCTGCTCCCTGGAACCGTCATGGAGCAGCCGTGAATTTTCGGATATTTCCAGAGAGGACTGATTCATTTTCATCATAGTGTTATTAAGGGCATTTGTTATGTTACAGAGAGAATTCCGGATGGAAGTAAAATCACCACGGAAATCATCCGGAACATCATTAGCATAGTTACCGCCGGCAAGGGTACTGAGACATGTTTCGATATTCCGGACATAATGTTTTAAGCTTGCAACTGTGCTGGACAGAGACTCTGTAAGAATGCTGGTCTCATCATTGCTGCCGGACAATATAACTTCGTCAGTAAGGTTACCGTCAGAGAGCGCTTTCAGTCTTGCGGTCGCTAAGGACAGGGGGGTTGAAATGCGCTGAGAAACCGGAATCATGATAGCAGCTGCCGCGGCCAACAGCAAAAGAGACATAAGACCGGAAAGCGCAGTAAACATATAAGTAGTGCTCATGAACTCAATTCTTGGAGCATACATAAACAGAGCCCAGTTTGTTCCGGGAATTGGGGAATAACCGGTATAGTATTGCATATATCCGGGCTTATTTCCGAGCTTCAGTATTTCGGATCCGATCTGGAAAGCCGTGATCCTGTCAAAGCTTTCGGCGTTCCCGGAAGAAGGATATAATTCATAGATGTTAACTTTATTAATAATGTTCTGGAGAACCCTGTCTCCGATAATATCCCCGCGATTATTAATGATACAGGCGCTTCCCGTATCACCCAGAACAAGCGGGTTTAAAACATCACTTAAAATATCATATTTGTAGCTGCCAACCAGGTAGCCGGTGAGAGTTTCTTCATCCTTTAGTGGAACGCCAACACAGAGCTGAAGAACATCGTTGGCATAGTATGGTTCGCCGATGGTAATATTTCCGGTCTGTGTCATCATGGAATAATATGCGGCGTCGGAAATGGAATCCGGGGCGGAAGCATCTCCGTAAATTTTTTGACCGTTTGTGTCGTAACCTGCCAGCCAGACAAATTCTATCTGAAGCGTTATGGCGTTGATGCGCTCCTGTTTTTTGTCCAGAGAAACAGTCCTGTCAAGCAAAATATTTTCATGAGAAAAATTAAACATTCTTTCTGTAAGAAGATGAAGATTTGAACTGATATTTTGTGCAGCAATCCTTGCCGTGATCTGCATATTGTCCAGCTGCGTGGCGTCAGTGGAGCGGACGCTTCCGTTAAACATGATTGAGGTCACCAGCACTGTAACCAGAACAACGGCAGACATAACGTAGAAAATAATTTTTTGCTTTAAATTATAGTACTTTTTCATGATAAAACTCCTTTTTCGTTTATGCATCATTTCTCTAATTTTAATATAAATATACAGGATTGCCAATATCTATTTTACATAGTCCACGGAAATCAATTTTCCACAAACGAAGTAAATAGTGTATAATCGGCTTCATGGAAAAGAATCTTGTTACATATTTTTTCGAAGATGTAGAAACTACAAAGGAATATGACGGCTACTTTTACAAGGTAAGAGACGCTATAACTATTGTCCTGCCCGGAAGCATCTGCGGCCTGAAAAATATCAGCCAGCTCCATCAATCCTGAAACGGAAAAGAACCGGGAGAGGATCGAAAAGCGAACCGTTTTTGTTACCAATAAGATTAGCTGGAAGCAGGAAAAAGAGGGCTGGGAAGGGCTGGAATGTATAGGAGGAGTTTAAGAGAAAAGGGGTAAAGAGCAGCGAATGGCATTATTATATTTCCAGCCGGGAACTGACAGCCGGGAACTGACAGCCGGGAAGCTGGCAACCAACCTGACCAAAAATCAATGGCGCTTTGGAAACTTTTAACCGGATTATTGTTAACGGCTATATCCAGCCCCTTCACAGCTTCCGGCTCTTCCTTTGTTGGATGTTCCTCAAGATACAGACGCGGTTTCCTTTAACATCCAGATTTATGGGTGCAGAAGCCGCAGATGTTTCCGCCTGTCCTGTGCTGTCTGTGTTTCCACAGGCAGTCAGAGCAGGCATATGCCAGCTGGACTGACTGGAAATGGTCACGCCAACGCCGCCCTCCTTAATCACCTTGCCGCCCAGTATTTGTAAAAAGAAAAGACCAGGGCGGCTGTCTTAAACATTAAGCTGCCCCGGATTTATTCCATAGGCATCTAAAGTATTGCCAGAAAACCCCAGCTTTATTCCTGAGGCCGGGTGTGGGCAGAGCCCAAGAAAAGTAAGCTTTAAGATGCCTTTATTTTTATGCAAAAAAATAGAGCAACAATTATTTGAATTTATTGATGGTAAACCTGATGACATTGCAGATTCTGCTATTACAAATCACAAAATTTCTTAAACACTTTTTTAAAGAGATAGAGCCGGAAATCCATTTAATTCCCGGCTCTATAATTCTGCCTATGCACTTCTATCAGCTTTCAGTTATTTGACTTCCTCAAGGGAAAGTCCTGAAATATTAACGATTTCCTCTAAAGCATATTTGCCAGCCGCCAACATACGGAGCGCAACCTCTTTCATTCCTTCTTTCAATGTCTGATCCCTCATATCTTCCATAGCCCGGCACATAATTTCAATTCCATCCTTGCTCTCTTTGAAAAACCTCACTCTGTCTGCCAATGTCCCATAGTACATATCCGCTGCGTCTGTACAAGAGAAGTCATGTATTAACTTCCCGATTGGCGTATCTCCACGGTAAGCGCCATTTACATACAGTATGTGCGAACCGCCCTCAAATCTTTCCCCTGTCTCTAAAAAGCACCGCTCAATCGGATAGAGCGCTGTAAATCTTCCTGATGTTTCTGGTCTATCTGTTCCTCCCGAAAATTTTTACTAGAAAAGAGAACCGGCGCACACCGTTCCAGTATGCAGTCATAAATCCTTGCGTGGGCAAGGTCTGGCGTGTTCTTGATTTCTTCCAGTTTCAGGTTTGTTGTGACAATCAACGGCTTCTTACTTTGATACCGGCTGTCAATGACGGTAAACATCTGCTCCATGGCATACTCGGTACTACGCTCCACTCCTAAATCATCAATGACAAGCAGGCTGTAATCGTCCAGGCTGGCGATAAAGGCCGCTCTGTCCTCGGCAAACACGCCGGTCAGCCGGTTCTATGTATTCGTCCCCGGCAGGTTCCATATCCCCGACGGCTCTGTCAATGGCCGCCCTGACTTCTGCGGTAATCTCTATCATATGGCTTCTCCTTCCTCTACACTATGTGGATTGTCGGCTCTGCATTCGTTTCCATAATACAGGTTCTCCTGCTTGTCGCGTGTGATTGTGATAACCATTTGCCAACGTTCAAGCAGCAAACGCCACACGCCAGAGGTTACAGGCGCTTTCCTCTATCTGGGCGCACGAATGTTACGTCAGCATCGGGAAAACGCAGAATTTTACAAAGGAAGTTACCGGCAAAATCCTTAACCTGTCCATCGGCCTTATCTGTCGTCTCTCCAGACAATTTTCAGAACAGACAAAAGAAGAACGGGATAGACTGGTTTTGTGACGGTTTAAGCATAATCCAGTCCATCAAAGCAGCGGGTAAAAATTTATATGAATCAATCACAGAGAGATTTAATACCGGTCTGGAGGTGTGATGTTTATATACGCATCTCCTGTTAACCATGCAAAACCCCACAGTCGGTATCTGCGAGGTTTTTCTTTATCGGTTAGGCCATGAATTGTAACGTTGGAGAGCTCCAGCAAAATAGAATAATCCAATCCTCTGCCGATCATAAACACATCCCGGGCATTCAAAATCGTCCCTGTCAGGCGGTGGATTTCTTCCTTTGTCTCCAAAATTCTCTCCATCGCCTGCGGAACCCTCTGCTGCACTATTTTATTTGTACTCTACAAACTCCCCGTACTCTTCCCAGATATTGCAAATCCACGTACTTCCCTGGTTGAAGATAACTTCTTCCCCATCCTCGTCATAAAATCTGGCCGGTGTGGCATCGCCGTCAAGCCTCTTCCAGGTTCCCTTAATCGCCTTCCCTCCGGTAAAGACAATGGCATCGCCTTCCCCGTGAACGCCAAACGCCAGATAATCATGGGAATCCCTGACTTCTCCGTGGCAGTACTGGAACACCACGTTGGAAACCGCAAGCTGTTTGCCATCCAGCTCATCTATCTGCTTCTTGCCGTTCTGATATCTGTAATAGAGATGATCCTGTTCGTTATATTCAAAATAGGGATTGTATGAGCCATATCCTCCCTGGTTTCCGCTCTGCCCGCCGGGATATACCATAGTGGCATCTTCCGCGTCTGTATAAAGCTCCTCTGCTCTCTTGTCATCCGCCGCAAAGGTAAAGGGCGGCACATAGGCGTCATCATATTCCCATTCATAGCCCAGACGTTCTGCCGCTTTCTTCATACCGTCTATAAAAAGATATCCGGTAAACTCGGTAGCATAGCCCGGACGGCTGACTCTGTCAAAGGCCTCGTGGGCAGGCTTGTTAATCCCTTCCACCGCAGCGCTGATATTCTGAACCGTGTCCCTGTTGATCAGTTCCTCCACATAGGGCCTTGCCAGTCCCCAGTTACAGTAAAGGGCCTCATACCCCATCGCCACATACAAAAAGTAGTCACGGCTGCTTCTGACAGGTCCGATCCGTTCCAGATCATCAAAATCCTCAAACACTCCCATCAGTCTGGTGATACGTCCTTCCACAGGCGCCTCATAGATAATGCTGGCTTTGGAAATTCCATACTGGGGCATTGCAGGAGAATTGTTGGGAATCATGACCGCGATAGGACGCCTGTTAACTACTGCCTCATCCTTCCATTCCCCTGTCAGGTAGCTCTGCATTTTTCCGTCTACCGACTCGCGCTCTCCGATCACTGTGGAATCCTCCGGCTCCTCAGTGGGTTCCGGCTCCTGTTCCGGGGTCTTGTCCGGTATCTGCTCAACCACAACCTCAGGCGCTTCCGGCTCCGTCTCCTCTTTGCCGCATCCCGCAAATACCATACCTGCCGCAAGCACCGCTGCCACCGTCATCAAAATTTTTCTCTTTGCTGTCATTTTCCATATTCCTTTCTGCCGTTTTTTTAACGCTTTTGTATTTAAATTAAGAAACGTTCTCCTCTATAAAAAAGGATTATATTTCTTTTCATATCCTATACTGGTAGATTCTCCGTGCCCGGGATAGACTTTCACATCCTCCGGCAGAGGAAGCAGCTTTTCCTTCACAGAGCGCACCAGCGTCTCCATGCTGCCGGTAGGCAAATCTGTCCTGCCCACGGATTCCTGAAACAGAGTATCCCCACTTATCAGAATCTTATCATCCTCAAAATAATAGCAACAGCTTCCCCTGGTGTGGCCGGGTGTGGCAATGAGTTTGCAGGTCATGCCGCCCGCCGTAATTTCTTCCCCGTCCTTAACATAAAAATCTGCTGCAACCGTGCAGGGTCTTCCGGCTCCCTTAGAGACATTCACCGAGGCATTTTCGCATACCTCCTTCTCTTCCTCACAGGCATAGACCTTAGCGCCGGAAAGGTCTTTTAACTCTTCCAGCCCCCAAATATGGTCAAAATGTCCATGGGTCAGAAGAATAGCCTCCACAGTAAAACCCTTGTCCTTCAAACCGTTATAAATATATTCGCCCTTATCCGCCGGATCAAAAACCAAAGCCCTGTTCTTTCCCTCTTCATATACAAAATAACAGTTTGTCTGACATATTCCCATCACGATTCTGCCGATTTTCAAATTAGCCATTTTCAAAGCTTCCTTTCCCGCTGACCCACGAAGTGCGGCAGCGTTTGCTGCAATAAGTTGGTACAACGTTTGCTATCCTGTGGTTCTCTCAATATCCAGCACGCTCTCGATACTGCTGAGCTTATCAATAATATGATTCAGTTCCTCTCTGTTGCTGATCTCAAAGGAGGTGGCAAGCGTTGCCGTTCCCTGTTTATTGACTCTCGTATTCAGCGCCAGTATATCAATATTTTTTTCGGTTAAGGCTTTTGATATGTCTGCCAGAAGACCATTCCTGTTATTGGCAAAAATTTTAATCTCCGCCAGATATTTTTCATTTCCGGCCTCATCCGGAGAACCTTCCCACTCTGCGTCGATCAGCCGGACTCTTTCCATTTCCGGCAGATTGATCACATTGATACAGTCTGTCCTGTGAATCGAAACGCCGCGCCCGCGGGTCACATATCCCACGATCTCATCCCCCGGAACAGGGGAACAGCACTTGGAAAAACGCACCGCCACGTCGTGTATTCCCTTGACCGTAATTCCGCTCCTGGACTTGATCTGCACCGGTTTGCGCGAAAAATCATTTTCGGCAACCGCGGCAAGCACTTCCTCGTTGGTCATCTCCTTCTTGTGGTTCTTATCATAAACCTCAAGCATCTTATTGATGATCTGGCCTTCCTTAAGACCTCCATGTCCCACCGCCGCAAGCACGGAATCCCAGTCCCTGAATCCGTATTTGCGCATGATGACCTCCATATATTCGGTCTTCATGATTTCCGACACATTGATATTTCTGGATTTACAGTAGGTATTTAAAAGCTCCTTGCCCTTGACAATATTTTCTTCCTTAAATTCATTCTTAAACCACTGGTTGATCTTGTTCTTGGCCTGGGTACTCTTGACCACACTGAGCCAGTCCCGGCTGGGCCCTTTGGAATTCTGGGACGTCAATATTTCCAGCTGGTCGCCGTTTTTGATTTCATAGTCAATAGTCACCAGCTTGCCGTTGACCCTGGCGCCAATCATTTTATTTCCGACAGCACTGTGAATACTGTAGGCAAAATCGATGGGTGTGGAACCTGCGGGAAGATTTTTGACTTCTCCTGTAGGGGTAAAGCAGTAAACGCTGTCTGAAAACAGATCAAGATCGCTTTTTAACAGGTTCATGAATTCTCTGTTATCCGACATATCCTGCTGCCATTCCAGAATCTGTCTCAGCCAGGAAAGCTTTTCCTCCTCAGAGTCCTCAATCTTCTTTCCGTCCGAGGCCACCTTATATTTCCAGTGGGCGGCAATTCCATACTCCGCCGCCTTATGCATTTCGTAGGTTCTGATCTGAATTTCAAATGGCTGCCCGTTGGTGCCGATCAGAGTCGTGTGCAGCGACTGGTACATGTTTGCCTTGGGCATGGCAATATAATCCTTGAAGCGCCCGGGAATGGGTTTGTACATCTCATGAATCACCCCCAGGGCTGCGTAACAGTCCTTCACCGAATCCACAATAATCCTTACCGCAAAGAGATCATAGATCTGGTCGATGGTCTTGTTCTGGTTCTTCATCTTTTTGTAGATGCTGAAAAAGTGCTTCACACGTCCGTCAATCTGGGCCTTGATGCCGGCATTGACGATGTGCTCCCTGACCTCGTCCACAATGCCCTGAATATAGGCCTCCCGCTCGCTCTTGCGCGCGGCGATCTTATCCACCAGATCGTAATAAGCCTCCGGCTCCGAATATTTAAGGGACAAATCATCCAGTTCCACCTTGATCTTGGAAATACCCAGCCTCTGGGCAATCGGCGCATAAATCTCCATGGTCTCCCTTGCAATCCTGACCTGGCTTTCCGGGCTTTTGTATTTCAGCGTGCGCATATTGTGAAGTCTGTCCGCAAGCTTGATGATGATCACCCTGATATCCCTTGCCATGGCCAGAAACATTTTGCGCAGATTTTCTGCCTGCATTTCCAGCCTATCCAGCGTCTTATCCCCATTCTCGCTGGTAAATTTGAGCTGTTCCAGCTTGGTAACGCCATCCACCAGAAGGGCGACATCCTTTCCAAACTCCTCCCTGATCTCATCCTCCGTCATGATGGTATCTTCTATCACATCATGTAAAAGCCCTGCCGCTATGGTCTCCTTATCCATTTCCAGATCGGCAAGTATGATGGCAACACATAAGGGATGTATGATATAAGGTTCGCCGGACTTGCGCACCTGATTTTCGTGAGCCTTCCTGGCCAGATTGTAGGCCTTTTCTATCAGAGAAATGTCATCTGAAGGGTGATATTTCCGGACACGCAAAATCAGGTCCCTGTATAGCTGCTCGGGACTCTGGAATTCTTCAATGGATTCAATCCTGCCATCATCGATCACTAATTCACTTTTCGCAAGGTTTGTATCTTTTTCTTCCGTCATATAGTATTACCCTCAGATACCCTAAAAATCTATCAAAACTCTCCGGACATTTCCGGGACGCTACTATTATATTCACTGCTGTTACCTTTTGTATACATTTTCTCGCTTATTTAAGCTATTATATATTTTTTTGGGTGGTTCGTCAATCTGTGGATGGGTTATTTTAGCGGTGGCTGACAGCACGCGCAGAGAGGATGAATTATATTCCATAAGGAGTCCCCTCAAACTGCGCATGGTACATCTGATAATATACCCCTTTCTTCCTGAGCAGCTCTCCGTGGTTTCCCTGCTCGGCAATCCTGCCGTCTCTGATCACCAGAATCTGGTCTGCGTTCCGGATGGTGGAAAGCCTGTGGGCGATCACAAAGCAGGTTTTTTCCGCCATAAGACTTCGCATGGCCTCCTGAATCTGCATTTCCGTCCTGGTGTCCACGTTGGAGGTGGCTTCATCCAGAATCAGCATATGGGCATCCGAGAGCATGGCGCGGGCAATGGTAAGGAGCTGCCTCTGCCCCTTGGAAATGTGGACGCCGTTGTCGGTGAGCTGAGTCTGAAAGCCTTCCGGCAGCTTCTGGATATAAGAGTAAATCATGGCTGCCTTCGCCGCCCGCTCTACCTCCTCCATGGTGATATTTTCTCTCCCATAGGCCAGATTCTCATAGATGGTTCCGTGAAACAGCCAGGCATCCTGCAAAACCATGGTGTAAGCTCCCCGCAGACTGTCCCTTTGAATCTGGTAGGTATCCTCTCCGTCCAGCAGAATGCATCCCCTGTCAACATCGTAAAACCGCATGAGAAGATTGATGACCGTGGTTTTGCCTGCTCCTGTGGGTCCCACGATGGCAATCTGCTCTCCGGCCCTGGCATGGAGGTTTAAATCCTTCAAAATCTCCTGCCCCGGCTGGTAGCCAAAGGAAACCTCCTTGAGGGCAACCTCACCGTAAACTTCCTGCAAAATACGGGCGCTCTCTTCATCCGGCTTCTCCGGAAGCTCATCCATCAGACGAAACACCCGCTCCGCCGCCGCAAAGGCCGACTGCAGCTCTCCCAAAATATTGGCGGTTTCGTTGATCGGCCCGGAAAACTTCCGGGAATACTGCACGAAGGAGGAAATATCCCCGATCCCAATCCCGCCTTTCAAATATAGAAGAGAGCCCACAACGCTGATCAATGCAAGGGATGTATTGTTCATAAAATTCACGGAAGGCCCTGCCAGCGTCCCGTAATACTCTGCCTTCGTGTTGGCATCCACCGCTTCCCCGTTTTTGCGGTCAAAGGCGCCAATCACTTGCTCTTCCCTTCCGTAGGCTCTGGTGGTCTTCTGCCCGTTTAACATTTCCTCCACAAAGCCGTTGAGCTCTCCCAGCTTTTTGGACCTTACCCGGAATAAGGGCCTGGAACGGCTGGTGATAAACCGGGTAAGCAGGGCGGAAATGGGAATCGTCACCACAAAAATGAGCACCATCACCGGAGCGATGGAAAGCATCATCACCAGCGAAAACAAAACGGTAATTACGCTCTGCATGATCTGAAGGAAATCATTGGACAGAGACTGATTGACGGTGTCAATATCATAGGTAATAATGCTGATAATATCCCCCGTCTGATAACGGTCAAAAAAGGAAACAGGCAGTCTGGCCAGATTTTCAAACACATCTTTGCGCATCTGGTAGATAACTTTTCTTGTCAGATGGATGGTGAGCAGTGATAAAAGATAGGAAAAGAATGCGGAAAATACATAAAAGAGAGCCATCCATCCCGCATAATAAAATACCCTTTCAAAATCCACCCCGCCTGCCCGGATTCCGATGGCATCAATGGCCTTTCCGGAAAGCCTGGGCCCCAAAAGCGCCAGCACATTGGACAGGAGCATCAACAAAAAACCTGCCGCAAGAAGCAGATAATATCTGCTTAAATAACGCCACAGTCTGAATAACAGATACTTTTTATGCACTCCCTTTTTCTGTTCCTGCTTCATAGCTTCACTCTTCATAGTCTCACTCTTCACAGCTTCATCCTTCATAATCCTCTCCCATCTGCAATTCATAGATCAGCTGATATTCCCGGCAGTTTTCCAGAAGCTCTCTGTGGCTTCCATAGCCAATACACTTTCCGTCCTCCAAAGCCAGTATATGGTCCGCTCCCTGAATGGAGCTGATACGCTGGGCAATGGTAATGGTGGTGGTATCCCGGAAATGGGTATGCAGCTCTTTTCTGAGCTGAGCGTCCGTCCTGTAATCAAGGGCAGAGGAGGCGTCATCCAGCACCAGAATTTGGGGCTTGGCCGCCAGAGCCCTGGCAATCATAATCCTCTGCTTCTGGCCGCCGCTCAGGTTATTGCCTCTCACCGCAACCCTGGCATCCATATTTCCTTCCTTTTCCCTGATAAATTTCTCTGCCTGTGCGTGGAGAGCGGCCTCCCCAATCTGTTCTTCCGAAAGTCCCCGGAAGAAATCAATGTTTTCTTCCATGGATGCCGCCATCAGATAATCATTCTGGAACACCACCCCAAACATACCCCGAAGCTCAGGATAGGGAATGGTGTCAATCCTTTTTCCGCCAATCCGTATTTCACCCTGATCCACATCATAAAACCGAAGGAGCAGATTGATGATGGTGCTCTTTCCGCTTCCTGTTGCGCCGATAATTCCCAGGCTTTCCCCCTTTTTCAGGGCAAAGCTGATGTGGGAGAGGTTCTCTCCCTTCTTATTATAAGAGAAGGACACATCCTTAAATTCCACCAGCGGCACTTCCGCTTTGTCTATAGCTTTTTCCGCACATTTTTCTTCTTCCACCGCCTTTTCTCCGGCAATGCTTCTCTCTTCCTCGGCCAGTTCCTTGTCATCTTCTTCCAAAGCCTTCACAGGCATCTCCTCCGGTGCCTCCAGAATCTCAATAATACGCCGCATAGATGCAAGACCTTTGGAGCACATAACAAAGATCTTGGTAATACCCAGCATGGCATTTAAGATAATCGTAAAATAACTCAGAAAAGCAATGATGACGCCAGGGCCTGCCTCCCCCTTCTGCACCAGATAAGCGCCTGTAAGAATGACCGCCGTAAGCCCCAGATTCAGCACCAGGGTTGTCAGCGGACTGCTGGCGGAGGAAATTCTTCCTGCCTTCTGTTCAATCTCAGCCAGGTTTTCATTCACCCCGTCATACCGCTTTTTCTCATAATCGGTTCGGGACAGGGCACGAATCACACGCACACCGGTGATATTCTCCTGAAGGACCCGTACCATCTCATCCAGCACCTTCTGCTGGCCGCTGTAGACGGGAATGCTCTTTTTGGTGACTACCCAAACGATCAGGATAATAAATGGAAGCGCCGATGCCAGTACCAGCGTCAGTCTGGGCTCCATGGTCATGGTGATCAATATCCCGCCGATCAGCAGAATCGGCCCTCTCACCCCCAGCCGCTGCATTCTTGCCAGCATCCGGTTGACATTGTAGGTGTCGGAGGTCAGCCTGGAAACCACGGAGGACACCGTAAAGTCGTCCATCTGTCCGGCGCTTAAATAAGTTACCCTTGAAAAAAGATCATGCCGAATCCGCCTGGTCATGCCGCCTGCGGAGACCTCCGCCATCCGGTTGGCCGTCACATTGGTGGTCACGGAAAAGACTGCACAGATGAGCATGATACCACCCCACAGAAAAATGAGACGCACTTCCCCGGTAGGGACAATGTCATCAATAATCTTAGCCAGCAGGGAGGGAATCAGTAAATCCATCATAGCCGCCACAAATTTCAGGAACAATGTGAGCAGCATGAATGCGCTGTATGGTTTTATGTATTTTAAGATGCCTTTCATTTTTATCCCCCTCTTCCATCCGCCAATATATCTCTGTACAAATTCCTGTCAAAAAACACTAAGCTTCGCCAGTCTGCATAATAAGCATAGAATCCGGACGCACCAAAAGAGCAGGCACGCTATCTGTTATTATAGCATACCTGCTCTCCATTTCTCTAATTATATTTTAATTTGCAAAAGGTTTTCGTGGCTTACCGAACCTTTCCTTACATCATGCCGCCCATTCCGCCGCCTGCAGGCATTGCAGGTGTCTCTTCCTTGATGTTGGCAACAACGGACTCTGTGGTAAGGAGGGTGGAAGCAACGCTGGTTGCATTCTGCAGAGCGCTTCTTGTAACCTTAGCAGGGTCAAGAATACCTGCCTCGATCATATCCACATATTCTTCCTTGAGAACATCAAAGCCTACTCCAACTGCAGATTCTCTTACCTTGTTCACGATCACGCTGCCCTCTAAGCCTGCATTGGCTGCAATGTGGAACAGAGGAGACTCTAAAGCCTTAAGCACGAGCTGAGCACCTGTCTTCTCATCACCCACAAGGTTCTCTGCCAGTTTGCCTACTTCTTTCGCTGCATGGATATAAGCGGAACCGCCACCGCAGATAATACCTTCCTCTACTGCTGCCCTGGTAGCTGCAAGAGCATCCTCCATACGAAGCTTCGCTTCTTTCATTTCGGTTTCAGTAGCAGCGCCTACACGGATAACAGCTACGCCGCCTGCTAACTTGGCAAGTCTTTCCTGTAATTTCTCTCTGTCGAAATCAGAGGTGGTCTCTTCAATCTGACCCTTGATCTGGTTGATTCTTGCAGAGATAGCATCCTTATCGCCCTCTCCGTCTACGATTACAGTGTTCTCCTTCTGAACCTTAACGGATTTTGCACGTCCAAGCTGATCCAAAGTGGTCTCTTTCAGGTCAAGGCCAAGCTCCTCGCTGATCACCTGTCCGCCGGTAAGGATTGCGATATCCTCCAGCATGGCTTTTCTTCTGTCACCATAGCCGGGAGCCTTGACAGCTACTACGTTGAAGGTTCCGCGCAGCTTGTTTACAATGAGAGTGGTGAGAGCCTCTCCCTCCACATCCTCAGCGATGATAAGCAGCTTAGCGCCGGACTGTACCACCTGCTCAAGCAGAGGAAGGATCTCCTGGATGTTGGAAATCTTCTTATCTGTAATCAGGATATAAGGATTCTCAAGAACTGCTTCCATCTTATCCATATCTGTTGCCATGTATGCGGAAATGTAACCTCTGTCAAACTGCATACCTTCTACCAGGTCAAGCTCGGTGAGCATGGTCTTGCTCTCCTCGATAGTGATAACGCCGTCGCCGGATACCTTTTCCATAGCGTCTGCTACTAACTGTCCTACCTCGTCATCCCCTGCGGAGATGGCTGCAACCCTTGCAATATGCTCCTTGCCGTTAACCTTTGAGCTCATCTTTGCGATGGCTTCCACTGCACAGTCGGTTGCTTTCTTCATACCTTTTCTTAAAATGATGGGGTTTGCGCCTGCTGCCAGGTTCTTCATACCTGCGTTTACCATTGCCTGAGCCAGAACGGTTGCTGTGGTGGTACCGTCGCCAGCCACATCATTGGTCTTGGTTGCAACTTCCTTCACAAGCTGTGCGCCCATGTTCTCAAAAGCGTCTTCCAATTCGATTTCCTTTGCAATGGTAACACCGTCGTTGGTGATAAGGGGTGCTCCAAAGGACTTATCCAAAACTACGTTTCTTCCTTTAGGTCCTAAGGTTACTCTTACGGTATCTGCTAACTGATTTACACCTGATTCAAGTGCTGCACGGGCTTCTTCCCCGTATTTAATTTCCTTTGCCATGATTTTTATGCCTCCTGATTTCTATGACATTTTGTTATTTCACACTGCGTTATCTGTTAACTTCTTACTGGATCACTGCCAGAATATCGCTCTGCTTTACGATGATGAACTCTTCCTCATCAATCTTTACATCTGTCCCTGCATATTTGGAGTAGATGACCTGATCGCCAACCTTAACCTCCATCTTTACTTCCTTTCCGTCTACTACACCGCCAGGGCCTACTGCAATTACCTCTGCCTGCTGGGGCTTCTCTTTATTCTGTCCCGGCAGCACGATGCCTGATTTGGTAGTCTCTTCCGCTACCAACTGCTTCAATACAACTCTGTCTGCTAATGGTACTAATTTCATTGTGAATGCCTCCTTATTTATAGTACTTAATATCCTGCTTGTTTTCTGTTAGCACTCATTTATGTCGAGTGCTAATCACTAAAGCATATATTAATTTCATATGCTTTCCTTTGCAAACGGATTTACAAGCGGATATTTTGAAATATCTTCCATTTTCTCTTATTTTCTTTTATTTTCTCCCGTTATCTCATTTTCATTCCAAAAAAAGGATTTAATAAACTGTTTATAATTTAAGTCCCTTTTCCAGTCTTTCCCGGTATCCAGCGGCGTTTTTAATCTCAAACTTGTTGTTAAACATCTCATACTCTGCATCTGAGAGCCGATCCTCTATGGCTTCCTCTATATTGGTTTTGTATACCATACCTACCGCCACGGAAGGGGCCAGCACAGGGTCCTCAAAGGCCAGACATCTGCTTTGAATCCGCTCCATATAGCCTTCCGCTTCTCCCTCTTCTGCCATGGGAATCAGCACGCCGAATACGTCGCCGTCAATCCTGCCGACCACATAATCGGGCTTGGCCTCCTCTCGCACAATGTCCGCCACCGTCCGTATCAGCCGGTCGCTCTCCTCATCCCCGAAGTGATCGTTCACAAATTTCCAGTCATTGATATTCACATTCAGCACCGCTACCGGAACCACCTCTGAACGGTCGATCAGTTTCATTTTGCTCTCAAAATAAATGGAATTAAAAACTCCTGTCAGCACATCCTCTCTCTCGTTGTGGGAAACAATATGCTTCCTGTCCTCCAGCTGCTTCTCCAGTTCCTCCAGATAAATGCTGCTTTCCCTGTGAAGATAAGCCTCCTCGCCAAGCCTGCTTAAGATAGCAATCGTACCGTCAAGCAGCTCTGAGGCCAGTCTGTTTTCTTCCGTCTGTGTAAGCTGCTTCACATAAAGATGGCCAATCGTCCTGTTTTTGATGCGGAGCTTTCTTCCCGGTTCTCCCACCACATCCGGATGAAAGCCCACAAACCCATCTCCTATGATAACCTCCTTCTCTCCGTGACGGTCTGTCAGCAGTATGCTGATTTTCAGCGTTTCCGCCAGGTTTCCCAGATACCTCTTGATGATTTCCATGTCGTACAGATTTGACAGGGTATAGTTTTTAATATTTTCCTTGATTCTCTTTTCGTATGGTATTGCGTCGTAGCCCATAGTAACCCTCTCCCAATTATTTTATTTTTGAATGTATTTTCTATCGGAAACGGCAGACTGATCTATCGTTTTCCGTAAGCAAATCATGTCTAAGTATATCGTTTTCACAGACGTTTATCAAGCCTTTCTTCCCGCCCGGATGACGCAGCATAAGAAGGCTCTTCCGAACTCTCCGAAAATGCCCTGCGGTTTGCTTCATGGCGCTCTCTGCGGTAGGAAAGATTATCATTCAATTTACAGTACTCTCCATTCTTACTGTAGGAATCCATCAGATGGGTATCAAGTCCAGCCGAAAGAATCTCCGGCTTTGTGCGCCTTGTTCCTTTTCCCGACTTTTTCCTCTCCTCTTTTTTGCCCCGAAAACGCCCTCCAAAATCAGAAAGGGCCAAAAAGGCATCCTTTTTCTTGTCAAAATTCTGAAAGGCGGCCCCTGCCTTTGCCCTTACCCTGTCTCTTACAGCTTCCCATTTTTCTGTAATATAGGCAGCGAAGAGATGTCTGATGGCAGAGGAAGCCCCAAAGATTCCACCTCTGCTCATATCCTCTCCTGACTGGTTCTCTCTGACGGTTCCTGCCACGCCCTGTGCTTCTTTTCCTTCCTCTCCCATGGAATCCCAAAACTGTCTGAGCAGACTCACTCCCCTTTTCGGTTCCGGCGCCTGTTTGCGAACGGTAGCGTTATAATCATAAAAGGCCATCTGCTCCGCTTCCCCTTTTCCGTATGCTTCCTGAGCTGCTGCGCTGCTTTTGCCGGCCGCAGCTCCCCCTTCTTTTTGCGGCTTTTCCTCATGATCATTGAGGCATTCCGTAATATGATGCGTATGAGATTTATGATATTCCGTTCCCGAATAGGAATTATAATTATTTTGTATCTGCATAAAAGTGGCTCCTTATTCCGCCGTTGTCAAAAAACTGCTGACTGCGTAAACCGTCTGTCCATTAAAGTCAAGCTGCGACCATCCATTGTCTCCAATCGCAGTTCTGGTAAGCACCTCTCCATTGTGGAGAAGCCCCACCACGGTATCATCACTTGCCGTACTGGGCTCTGAACGCAGATTTGTCTCGATCTTGGCAGTTACCTGCTCATTTACCGGCGTGTAAACAGGCCCCTGAGGCGGCGCCTGCTGCCCGGTGTCCGCCATGTCCGTGGTCAGATAGCTGGTGACTGCATAATAGGTCTGTCCGTTATAAATCACTCTGGACCAGCCGTTATGCCCTATCCCCGTCCGGGTGGCTGTGTCCCCATGCACCAGCTTCACCGCCACGGAGGCGTCGTTTAAGGTGCTGGGCTCTGTCCGCAGATTTGTCTCCTGCTTGGCCGTTACCGTCTCATTCACCTCTGTAAAGATGATTCCCACTTCGGGATTGGCACTCACCGTCTCCGCAGGCGTTTCATCCTTCGCCTGAGCCTCCTGGGTATATCCGAAATAGGCAATATTCACATCCGTCTTTCCGGAAATCCCGGCCACAGTCCCCTGGCTGGTATACTGCCACATGGCATGGGTTCCCGTATAATCGGAAGCCTTTGTCTCCGGATAAGGCAAATCCGGATATTGGGCAACCCACATTTTGTATTTTCCCGCAAGAGTCTGGGTATCCCACTGAGCACTGCCCTCTAGTTCCCCCCTGGAAGCATAAAACATGGGGGTATAGCCCGCGGCGGAAATCTCGTCCAGAAAAGCGCTGGCAAGAGAAGTCCGCGTCTGCTTATCCAGACCATACTGCCTGCTGTCCGCAGATAGAAAATCCTCGCAGTTGTAGGCCACCGGATATGTGATTTTATATCTGGCAATAATTTCTTTGGTAAAGGCTGCTTCCGCTCTGGCTTCCTCCGGCGTCACCGCTGAGGAAAAAAAGTAGGCTCCCAGCTTAATCCCCGCCGCCTGGGCTTCCTGCATATTGTATCTGGCTGTAGGGTCCTCAAAGATTTCCCCGGTGGACTTGGCCCGGTATCCCACCCGGATCATGGCAAACTCCACACCGGATTCCTTCACCTTCCCCCAATCAATGGTCCCCTGATATTTGGAAACATCAATCCCCATGGTCACATCGGAAGTTTCATCCTTGCCCATGGGCGCTACTGTTACCTCTGCGCCGCTGCCTTCATTTCCTGCTGCGGCGCTTCCCTGCGGGTCCTGCACGTCATCCAGGGCTCCTACCGTAACTTCAGTCTGCACATCTGCGCTGTCTTTGCCTTTCTGCCCTGATAATTCCTTCTGCCCGTCTTCCTTGCCGGAATTTTGGGTTTTTTCGCCCTCGCTAGTCTCATTGTCTGTATTGTAGGAAGTTTCTTCCAGGGAATTCTCTTCCTCCGCTCCCTGCCTGAGAGCGCTTTTTGTCTCCGCCTCCTCCGGCTGCAGCTCAGCCTCCGCCAGGTTCATCTGGCTGCCTATCTGCGCCTCCACGGCCTCCCGCTGACTTTTACTGTTTTTCAGAAACAGAGCAAAGACAATGATCACACCTGTAAGCAACGCAATTCCCAGACCGGCTATCACAAAAAGTATCCGTCTGTCCCGTTTCTCCAACCGCTCCTCCTGGTATTCTTCATCCCAGTCCTCATCTTCATCGTCCGCATCTTCTAAGCCATAAAGCTCCTCATCCCTGTCTTCCCCGAACTCCTCATCCAAATCCAGTTCTTCCTCAAATTCCGGCTCTCTGTAAGCAGATCCTCTTCCTTTGTTTTTTCTCATGGCTGCTCCTGATTGGTTGTAATTATTATGGGTATATTATAGACTAAAAGCATCTTGCAAAAAATGCAAAATGCCTTTTTATTTTTCATTATAGCAGATTCCTTGATTTTTTCAAGTTCCCGTTAATCTTAACACCTTTTTAACGCCTTTTTCTCCAGCAAAAAATTGCTCTCCTGGGCAGAACAAGGTATAATCAATTGATCCCTATCCTGATTTGTATACATGCCCAAAAATCACAGACAGGAGCCACTATGAATCCAGCAAAAACAAGCAAAAACAAAAAAATCTGTATCCGGGACATTCTCCTTACAGCGCTGATTCTGATCATCGCCACTGTAATTGCCTTCTGGTTTTTTCATGCCGTTCCGGAGAATTCTGCCAACATTGCTCTGGTCTATATCACAGCCCTGGTGCTCACCGCCCGTTTTACACAAGGGTACCTTTATGGAATTGTTGCATCTGTCGTGAGTGTGATCGGTATCAATTACCTGTTTACCTATCCCTTTTTTCAGGTAAACTTTACGCTGACCGGCTATCCGGTCACCTTTGTCTTTACCCTGATTATTTCCCTGATGGTGAGCACCATGACCACCAGGATTAAGGCACAGGCTGACGCTTTGGTGGAACGGGAAAAGCTGCTGATGGACGCGGAAAAAGAAAAAATGCGCGCCAATCTGCTCCGCTCCATCTCCCATGACCTGCGCACACCGCTCACAGGCATCATCGGCAACAGCTCCACTTATTTGGATCAGCACGATTCTCTGACGGAGGATGAGCGCCTGCATCTGGTAGCGCATATTCGGGAAGATTCCAATTGGCTTCTCAATATGGTTGAAAATCTTCTGTCAGTTACCCGCATTCAGGGTTCTTCCATGAAGATCGTCACTTCCCTAGAATCTGTGGAGGAGGTGGTCTCTGAGGCTATCATACGGTTTCACAAAAGATTCCCGGATGCGGAGGTAAAGGTTCAGGTTCCGGAGGAACTTCTCATGGTTCCCATGGACGCAATGTTAATCGAGCAGGTGATCATCAATCTTCTCGAAAACGCCACAGTGCACTCCGGCAGCCCTCTTCCCGTGGAGCTGACGGTTACCTGTAGCGATAAGCAGGCGGCTTTTTGCATCAGGGATTACGGAATTGGGATTGCCCCTGATAAACTCTCCACCATATTTGACGGTTCCAGCTATCATCCGGAAACCAGCTCCGACGGACACCGGGGAATGGGCATTGGGCTTTCCATTTGCAAGACAATCATCACTGCGCATAGCGGCACCATCACAGCCGCCAACCACAAAAATGGCTGCGAATTTCTCTTTCTTCTTCCCAGGTAAAGAGAAGAGATAAGCCCAGCCATCCTTATACCTATCATACGGAGGTGGATTATGAACAAGAATTTATCTAAATACAGTATCCTCTTGATTGAGGATGAAGAAAATATCCAGTCTTTTATCTCCACTGCCCTGAAAAATCAAAACTACAAAATCACCTCGGCCTCCAGCGGAAAGGAAGGGCTTCACCTATCTGCTTCTCTTTGCCCGGATATTATTCTTCTGGATTTGGGGCTTCCTGATATGGACGGAATGGAGGTCATCAAAAAGCTTCGCTCCTGGACACCAGTGCCTATCATCGTGATCTCCGCCCGCACCAATGAACATGAGAAGGCTCGGGCCCTTGACTGGGGTGCCGACGATTATATCACCAAACCCTTCGGCACGGTAGAACTTCTTGCCAGGATTCGTACCTCCCTGCGCCACAGCAGCCAGATGCAGGATATGTCCTCCAATGAGCCCAAGCCCTACCACTGCAAAGACTTGACCATCCACTTTGAAAACCATGTGGTAACCCTTGACGGAAAGGCAATCCATCTGACACAGATTGAATATAAGCTCCTGACCCTCCTAGCCAAAAATTCCGGCAAGGTTCTCACCTACACCTATCTGATGGAAAAAATATGGGGGCCTTACACCGACAACAACAACCAGATTCTACGGGTAAACATGGCAAATATCCGCCGTAAAATAGAAAAAAATCCGGCCACACCGGAATATGTTTTTACCGAAATCGGAATCGGCTATCGCATGGAAGAGGGAGACTAAGCACTTAGTCTCCCTCCCGCAGCAGTGCGCTATTCGTTGTTTTCTTTCACATCATCAATCCTATCCCTGATTCCCTGCATTTGGTAATCCAGCGCTTCAATGAAATCCGAACAGTTCTTTAACTCTCTGGCGATATCTTCTCCATCCTTTATATTCTTTTTATATTTGAGCTTATGCTCCAGACTTGCCCAGAAATCCATGGCAATCGTCCGAAACTGTGCCTCTACCCGCATATATTTCTTTTCTTTGGATAAAAAAATGGGTGTGCTCAAAATTAAATGCAAGCTCCGGTATCCATTGGGCTTGGGATTTTTAATATAATCTTTACACCCCACCACTTCAATATCATCCTGCCTTGAAATCAAATCTGCAAGCCGGTAAATATCATCGGGAAAGGAGCAGATTACCCGGACACCTGCCACATCATTTAAATACTTTTCGATATTTTCCACCGTGACAGGATAACCTTTTTTCTTTAATTTTTGATAGATACTTACGGGGCTTTTGAGTCTGCTCTTGATGGCTTCAAAGGGATTTCTGTTGTATTCTTGGGAAAACTCCGCATCCAATACCTTAAGCTTTGTCTCCACCTCCATGATCGCACATTTATATTGCATCATAAGATTTATAAAAGGCTTTGCCTCCTCAAGCAGTGCTCCCGGCTTGTCGTCCAGCATAAGCACCTGCCTGCGCTGCGCCTCATCTTCCGTTCTCTTTACCAGCTCCATATAACTTTTCTTTCTCCTATCATACACGGCTACGGCGTTTTACTCCGGAATCACAATAAATTTTCCTTCCGCTCTGCGCTTCGGGTCAGAGAGAACACTCTCTAGTTCTTCCAGTCCAATGGTGCTGCATACCATACTCTCCACATCCAGCCTTCCGGAATCAATCAGTTGCAATGCCCTGTGCTGGGTACAGGGATTGATATAGCTAGCCTTAAGCGTCAGCTCCTTCTGGAAAATCTCAAAGGGCCTTACAGAAATAGTCGCATCCGGTTTGGTAAGCCCGAACATCATCACCGTTCCCTTTTTCCCTGCCAGGGAGATCGCCTGCTCCATGGTGGAGGGAAGCCCTGCGCACTCAATCACGCAACGAATCCATGTCATTCCTGCTTCCTTAAGACGTGCCTCCACGTCCTCTTTCAAGGGATCGATACAAATATCTGCGCCCAGGCGTCTGCCCATCTCCCGCTTTTTCTCCACAGGCTCAAGAAGTGCCACCTTTGTTGCCCCGGCCAGCTTTGCAAGCTGGAGCATCAATAGGCCGATCATTCCTCCGCCGATCACCACCACCTGGTGCCCTGGCTGAATATCGCACATATCGATTCCATGAAGACAGCAGGCCACAGGCTCTGTCATGGCTCCCTGGGCAAAGCTGGTATTCTCTCCTAAACGGTAAACCTGGCTTTCCCTGACCACACAGTACTGCGCAAAGCCGCCGTTCACCGTAGTCCCGTATCCGATCATATGCTCACAAAAATGTACCTGTCCGTTTTTGCAGAAATCACAGTTGCCGCAGATACAGTTGGGATCAATACAGACTCTGTCGCCTTCTCTGAAATTCTTCACCTGGTTTCCTCTCTTTACGATTACTCCGGCAAACTCGTGCCCTAAGATCGTGGGAGGCGTTACCTCCGCCGCACCTTTATCCCCCTCATAAATGTGGACATCCGTGCCGCAGATTCCGCAGGCTTTCACCTGAATCAAAACTTCCTGTGGCCCTACCTCAGGGACCTCTCTTTCCTCCACTCTCATATCATGTTTTCCGTAAAAAACTGCACTTTTCATCTATTTTCTTCCTCCTGTTAAAAATTGTTCCATCATCCTTTATAGAAATAAACTCCCAATCTGAAACACCAATGTTGCTGCTGTCCATGCAAACAAAATCTGGAACAGGGCAAGCTTTAACATGAACGCGGTGGAACCGCTTTCCTTGCGTATGGTGGCCATGGCTGCTGCACAGGGAACATAGAGAAGCACAAACAGCATCATGCAATAAGCGTTTAACGGCCCGAAAGAGGGGTCGATATTTTTCAGATTGCTGACCACCAGATCCATGCTTGCCGCCGTCTCGGAACTGCCCACCCCAAAAAGTACGGAAAAGCTGGATACCACCACCTCTTTTGCAGAGATTCCGGCTATCAGCGAGACAATGATCTGCCACATGCCAAGACCTGCAGGACGCATCACAGGCTCCAGCCATCTTCCCAGCATAGCCCCAAAACTCTCCGCCGGGTCGCTGATCATGCCGCCGGGGCCGAAATTCAGTACAATCCAAATAAAAATGGAAGCAATAAAAATCGTGGTCCCTGCTTTGGAGAGATAGTCCTTTAATTTATTCCATACATAAATCCTGATAGTCCGTCCATTGGGCCTTTTATACTCAGGAAGCTCGATCAGAAGGCTCTCGCTTCCCTCCCCACCGTGCTTCTTTTCAAACAGATGAAGCACTCTTGCCACACAGATTGCGCAGAGCATTCCAATCACATACATGGAAAAGGCCGCAATATGAGCATATTTTCCAAAAAACATCCCGGAAAAAAGCACGTACACCGGAAGTCTTGCAGAGCAGGACATAAAAGGTGTGATGATCATGGTTCTCTTCCTGTCTCTCTCCGTTTCCAGCGCACGAGAGGCCATGATAGCGGGAACCGTACACCCAAAGCCCAAAACCATGGGCAAAAATGCTTTGCCGGAAAGCCCTGCCTTCCCCATAATCCCATCCATGACATAGGCTACCCTTGCCATATATCCACTGTCCTCCAGAATCGCCAGGGCAAGAAACAAAATGGCAATATTGGGGATAAAGGTAAGAATCCCTCCCACACCTGCAATGATTCCGTCCACAATCAGAGAATTCAGCCAATCCTCCACATGAATCATCGAAAGCAGACCGCTCACCTGTGCCGAAAACACCTCAAGAAAATCTTCAAAATAGCCCTTAAGCCAGTCTCCAATGGCAAAGGTCAAAAAGAACACCAGCGCCATAATACACAAAAAAACAGGTACGCCCCACACCGGGTGGGTTAGGAGAGCATCTGCCCTGTCTGTACTGTCCTTGCTCTTTTTGCGGTAAAACAAAACCTCCTTAATGATGCTCTCTATAAAACCATATTTGGCCTGAATGATCTCCTTCTCATAGCTGCGATCCACAATGTGACTCACCTCAATGGGATGATCTGTCTTTACCTCCTCATCTCCCTCAAGCAGCTTGATGGCATGCCATCTTGCCGAGGAATGGGTGGGATAGTTTGTCCGCATCATCCGAGTAAGCTCTGTCAGCTTTTCCTCGATCTCTTCGTCATAATGGAAGACATCTCCCTTAGAGCCCTCCTCATAATGGTGAATCACCGCGTGGAGCAGGATATCCAGCCCTTTGCGCTTCGCAGCGGAAACCGGAACCACTGGAATATCCCCTAGAAGCTCAGGGAGACGGTGCAGATCGATTTCCATCCCCCGCTCTTCCACCACATCCATCATATTTAGGGCCAGCACCACAGGCTTTCCCAGCTCTAAAAGCTGCAGGGTAAGATAGAGATTTCTTTCTAGGCTAGAAGCATCCACCACATTGACAATCACCTCAATATCGTCATCCATCACACAGCCTCTTGTAACCTTTTCTTCTATTGTATAGCTGGTAAGGGAATAGATTCCCGGCGTGTCCACCAATGTCATCTGGACATCCTCATACTCTGCCTCCCCTTCGATCTTCTCCACCGTCACCCCTGGCCAGTTGGCTACTTTTAGCTTCGCCCCTGTGATAGCATTAAAAAGCGTGGTCTTTCCACAGTTGGGATTGCCCACAAACGCCACATGGACTCTCTCCTCATTCTTCATCTGCCATCGCCTCCACTTCTATCCCCTGGCAGATATGCCTGCCAATGGCAAGTCTCGTACCTCTCACACGAATAATCCGTGCACCGTTTTTTTTCCGGTTTAACACGGTAATCACCGTTCCGTCATTTAATCCAAGAGCCTGAAGCCTTCGGGTGATCGCCTCCTCCACACAAAGCTCTTTAATCTCATAATGGTTTCCTTTTACGCCTTCAAACAGCGACATAGCATCCCCTTCTTTTGTCAATCTTAGTCAATATTCCACTACTATTAAAGCACAGCAGAGAGGGGTTTGCAAGCTATACAGCATGTTCTTCCTCTGTCCTGTGCTTTTATTACAAACGGTTATTTTGTTTCCATCTTTTTAAAATCCTCCAGCTTCTTGTTCAGCCCATAATATACAGAGCCATCCACCGTATAAACCACCATCTCTTCATTAAGGCTCAGATAATAACTTCCGATAATGGAATTATAATCTCCCAGCTTAATGATATACATGTTGTCATCCCATTGCAGGGTTATATTGACTGCCGGCTCCTTTAGGCCATATTGAGCAAGATCCGTCACATCCTCTATCTTTTCCGAAGCCGTGATCTGAGATGCTTTTGTAAGGAAATCCTCCACCAGGCTGCTGTCAATGGATACTTCTTCCGAAGAAGCTTCCGAGGAAGATTCCTCCCGGCATTTCCACTCCTGTCCTTCCTTGATCAGATTTACCGTCTCTTCCCTTCCTATAATGCCGATTTCCTTCACCTTGGAAGAATCAATCTGCGTAACCGGAAAGGTCTCTTCCTCCAACGTCTCCTCCTCTTCGGAAGGACTCTGCTGATCGATCCTGAGTGCTATAAAGGCTGCTGCCACTGCCAAAAGGAGGAGAAGCAGCGCAAATAGCTGTTGTTTTTTCTTCTTATTCATAGTTCTACCGTTTCCTCCTCCTAAACCAAATCACAAATCCTCCAATCAGAAAGCTAAAGGGAATCACAATCACACTCAGGAAGGCAAAAAGCACCATCATATTCTGCGGCATGGCAAGGTAACTGCTCCCATAGCTTTTCACCGGTATAGAAACGCTGCTGGTGTGAGATACCAGACTTGCAAGAGTTCCAACAAACAGCTTTTGGTTGGTTCCCGATACAATCTCATCCGCTCCCTGAGTAAACAACTGCTCGCTGGTGTAAATAACCGCTTTGGACGTTCCCGCTTCGGGAATTTCCTCCTCGGAAATTTCTTCTCCTGTCTCCCGCAGGCACTTCACTCCCAGGGCAAAGGGCCCGTCTATATCATCCTCCTTTTTTTCGTATCCATTGCTGCCCTCCACGTTCTCTCTCGCATAACTCTCCTCTGAGGTTGACAAGAGCCTTGTCACCTCCACTTCCTCTTTTTCCTTAACCGTAATCCCCTGAGCGTAGGGTACAAACACATAGCTTCCACTGTCTATGGCTCTTTCAGTCACTTCATCATAGAGCATTTGTGGGAAAAGGTAAAAAGGGTCCTGATAGTAATAATTATCATCTCCCTCTATCACCAGGCCTTTGGTCACCTCCACACCATAAAAGTCAAGAATCCGGTTAAAATTCGGCATCTCCTCTCCGGTGTAGGTACTGATGATCAGAAGATTACCACCTTTCTCCATATAGGCAAGTAGCTTTTCGGTGTCATCCTCCGAAAAATCCTCCGTAGGCGCACAGATTGCCACTACCTCCGCATCTTCCGGTACCTCCTCATAGTTAAGCAGATTGATCGTCTCATATTCCACATTTTCCTTTGCAATCGCTGCCTTAAATTCTTCATCAAACGCCAGCTCTCCGTGTCCCTCTAGAGCATAGATCTTTGGCATATCCTGCGTAGTTACATAGGCAATGGCGCTGGTGAGCTGCCCCTCCCCGTCATATCCTGTGGTGACCTGGGAGTAAGTGTTGTAATCAAACTCTGTTTGATAAATGGAGCTGTAATCAATCACCTTACTGCGCTTTGCGCTTTCCACGATTACACTGTTAAAGGAAATATTTTCCTGAGTATAATTGGTAAAAAACCTGGGATTTGCTGCCGGATCCACGTAGGAAACCTTAATATGGGAGCTCAGATCGGCATAATTATTCAATGTCGTGTCCAGAATGCCATCCGCCTGCTCCTTTCCTGCAACCACATAGATATTGATATCCTCATCCACAGAGGCTACCAGATTTCTGGTTTCTTCTGAGAGCGCATAAAGCTGATTGGCTGTCACATCAAATACCGTATATCTCACAGGGAGCTCTGCCACAAGGAAGTTGATCAGTATTGCCACCGCCGTACTGATCACCACCACTGAGGAATTATAGGCCCCCATTCCCAAGTTTCCTGCGGAAATATGGTAACGTCTCTTTTGAATTGACTGCACCGTAAACACGAGAAACAATACTGTCGCTGAGAGGAAATACAAAACTCCGGTAAGCTGAAAGGAACCGTTTAAAAAGCCGTCAAACCTGCTAACCATGTCAAAGGCGCTCAAAATCCGGGTGAGCAGATTTCCGGTGCTTGAAATCATATTGCAAAGTCCCGACATGATATAACCCAAAAACAAAATACCGAAAGTGATCACTGCTGCAATCACCTGACTTTCCGCCAGGCAAGACACAAAGGTTCCGATAGCAATACAGGACATGCCATACAGGAAAAATCCCAGAATTGCCAGATAAGACTCTCCCATAGCCACCTCTCCAAAGCGGCTCAAAATCAGCGGATAGAAACAGATCACTGCTACAGGTATCGCAAATATAGTGACAAGAGCTAGAAACTTCCCGGCCACAATACCGCCAAGCCCCACAGGGGAAGTAAGGATGAGCTGATCCGTTTTCTGATACCGCTCCTGTGCCAGAATGCGCATGGTCAGTATCGGAATACTGATCAGAAACAAAAATATAATGGAAGAGAGAGCATATCCGATATATGGATAGCCCATGAACAGGTTGTACACCGAAAAATAAATTCCCATAAGCAAAAGCATTGCCCCGACAAACAGTGCTCCCAGAAAGGAATGGAAATAAGCTTTCAGTTCTCTTTTATAAATCGCCAGCATTCTTCTGCCCTCCTTCTTCTTTTTCCCCTTTCTCCAAAGAAACTTTTTCCTCTTCCTCTGATGAAGCCTGTACTTCTTCCCCTGATAAAGCCTGCTCTTTATCAGGCTCTAAATTTCCTGTAAGCTCCAAGAAAATATCCTCCAAAGACTCCTCCAGCCGGCTCAGGGACATGATCGGCAGACGCTCCTTAGCCAGAGCATAAAAAAGCTCCTCCCGGATATCTTCCTCTTTCGCCGTTTCCAGAATTACCCTGACGCAGCCCGTCTCGCTGCACTCCTCAAAATGATAGCTCTTTACCCTGCCAAGCTCTCTGATGACCGATTCTGCCTTTTCTCTACTGCCCAAAAGCTCGATCTCTATCCGGGCATCTCTGCCCATCTGCCCGGTCAATCCTTCCGGCGTATCGCTTGCCACAAGCTTTCCTTTGGAAATGATCATGATCTCATCACATACCGCCTGCACCTCGGATAAAATGTGGGAGCTTAAGATCACCGTATGCTTCTCTCCTAGCTTTCTGATCAACTCCCGGATTTCTATGATCTGTTTGGGGTCAAGTCCCACCGTAGGCTCATCCAGTATAATCACCTCCGGATAGCCCAGCACAGCCTGTGCCAGCCCTACCCGCTGCTTATAACCTTTGGAAAGATTTCTGATCAGCCGCCCGGAGATATCTGTGATCATGGTAAGCTCCATGACTTCCTCAATTTGTTTTTTATGTACTCCTTTAGGGATTTTTTTCAGTTCCGCCACAAAGCGCAGATATTCCCCCACCGTCATATCCTGATATAGAGGTGGTATTTCCGGCAAATAGCCGATACACTTTTTCGCCTCCTCCGCATCCTTTACAATATCATGGCCGTTAATGATCACACTGCCCTCGCTGGCAGCAATATAACCCGTCATGATATTCATGGTGGTACTTTTGCCCGCTCCGTTTGGTCCCAAAAATCCATAAATCTTCCCTGGCTTTGCCGTAAAGGAAAGGTGATCTACTGCCACATGGTTTCCATATTTTTTTACAAGATTGGTTACCTCTATCAATGCATTTTACCTCCTGGTTCACTATATCTAACATACCTCCAAAATGTGTTGGAATTCAAAAGGAAATGTGAAATATTTGTGTTTTGAGGGAACCTGAATTTTTTCCCGTCATACTATATTATTAAATTACTTTCCATTTTATGAGAGGAAAATCATGCAGGATTACAGTTTTAGCGAACATTTTGACCGTTTTCCGCTGGCAATGGCCTATGTCCCCTGGCAGCATTTGACCAGCGTTTTTGAAAACCTTGATGAAGCCTATAAAGCAGGTACCATTTTCCCTGAGCTGGAAAAACCCTTTACAGGAAGGAGATGCGTGAAATGAATATGCGAAACAGCGAACAGAGCAGACTTCTCCATGAGATCGGTGTGATCAGCTTCGTGGTAACAGAAATGAACGAATACCTGGACACCCATCCCACCGACCGGGAGGCTATGGAATATTTAAGTCACTATGTACGCATGAAGAATAAAGCCATGCGGGATTATGCCATGAAGTATGGCCCTTTGAGGATATCTGACATAGAAGGCTGCCCCCAGAAAGAATGGGAATGGGCAACCCAGCCATGGCCATGGGAAGGAGGATGTTAAACTATGTGGAGTTATGAGAAAAGATTAGAGTTTCCTGTCAATATCAAAGAACCCAACGCAAAGCTTGCCCAGGCGATCATGTCCCAGTACGGCGGCCCCGACGGCGAGCTTGGCGCGTCCCTGCGCTATATTTCCCAACGCTATACCATGCCCTACAATGAGGTCGCGGCGGTTTTGACGGATATAGGTACCGAAGAGCTGGCACACCTTGAGATGGTGTCCACCATCGTTTACCAGCTAACCAGAAATCTTTCTATGGAAGAAATTGAGGAATCCGGATTCGCTAATTATTATATAGATCACACTGTCGGCATCTGGCCTATGGCAGCGGGAGGCATTCCTTTTAACAGTTGTGAGTTCCAGTCCAAAGGAGATCCCATTACGGATCTGACAGAGGATATGGCAGCAGAGCAAAAGGCCCGCACCACTTACGATAATATCTTACGCCTGGTAAAAGATGAACCGGATGTATATGAACCAATCAAGTTCCTCCGCGCCCGCGAGATCGTGCATTTCCAAAGATTTGGCGAAGCCCTGCGCATTGTTCAGGATAAACTGGATTCCAAGAATTTCTATGCATTCAATCCTGCGTTTGACAAATGTAAATGTTAGAAAAATGTCTGTTTATAGTAAACGGTAGATAATGCGTACCTATGCAAAACTGGAGCAAACCTGTATAGATAGAAACAGATTTGCTCCAGTCTTATTTCATCTCATCTTTATCGGTTTCCGATAGTTCGCGGGCAGGCTCGGTGATCAGGAGAACAGATCATTCCTTCATCACTTTTTTCAGGGTAAATAAAACTGAGACTGCATTGAAAATAATTCCGTATATAATCCACCTTTACTGTACAATTCATCATGTGAACCATATTCAATTATTTCCCCATTACGAAACACCGCTATTACATCACAAAATTTAGCACTTGACAGTCTATGCGAAATATATATGGCGGTTTTACCCTGAACCATTTCATTAAATCTTTGATAAAGCTCATATTCAGCTTTCGGATCCATAGCTGCAGTAGGTTCGTCTAATAGCACGATAGGGGCATCTTTATATAAAGCGCGCGCCAAAGCAAGTTTTTGCCCCTCTCCTCCCGATGGTTCAAATCCCTCTTCGTCAAAATTCTTAAAAACAGAAGTATCAATACCATTTTTCAGCCTGCGTATTTTTTCGCTAAGTCCCACATACTCAAGAACATCTCTTACCTTATCTTCGTCCATAGGCTGTGCAAGAGCAACATTATCTTTGATAGAAAACGAAAATATCTTGTAATCCTGAAATACTGATGAAAAAAAGCTCATATACTGTTCATAGTCTATTTTTCTGATATTTACTCCATCTAAAAGGATTTCGCCTTCTGTCGGATCATACATTCGTGTCATCAATTTGACGAATGTTGTCTTTCCAGCACCGTTTTCACCAACAATGGAGAGCTTTTGACCGAAGGGAATTGTGATACTGATATTTTTCAGAGCATATACATCACTGCCGGAATATTTGAAGCTGACATTTCTGAATTCAATAAAATGATTTCTGTCTGCATCAATCAATTCCCTGCCTTCCCGTAATGTCTTTGGTAAATTCAGGTATTCATCAAGTTTATCGTAATAAGTGTCATACATCCGAATTTCTATCAGGCTATCCAGCACCTTACGGAATGCAATAGAAAATGTTGTAACTGCACCTGTATACATTGTAAATGATCCAATTGAAATAGAGCCGCTGATTACGCAATATATTAAATAAACATACGCCGCGCTCTGTTGAATCAATGTAAAAATTGCGCCGAAAAATCCCGAGATAATAAATCCGTCATTTTGTTTCTTTTGGTTCCCGTTTACTTTTGTAAAATAACTCCTTTCTCTGCCAAGCAGCCACTTTCCAAGAGAATTTAATCGGATTTCCTTTGCAAAACTTTGATCCTCAAACAGACTTGCATAATACGTCCAGCCTCTTTGATCTTGGATGATACCCTCCGACAATCTGATCGCATTTTGCTTAGCCCTCTTTTCAATCAATGCACCCAAAATGATCAGTACAATAAATAATATCAATATTCTGAAGTCAATTGTGGCTATAATAGCAGCTATTCCAATCAATGTAAAAATTTGACCAAGTGTATTCAATGAACAGTCAAGCAAATAGCCAAATCCATGCCAATCACAGTATAAGAATTTGTTGGCCTTTTTCTGCATATCTAAAAAATTCGGATCCTCTAATCTCTCAAAATCAGCCTCCACCAAATGCTTATGCAGGTCACTGTCAAACTCTGAATTTACTCTACATCGTCTGCTAAATCCGTCCCAATTAAAATATTCAGAGAATATAGTTGCTGCTGCAGTATAGACAATCAGAATGGAAACATACACAAGCAGCTTACCTGTTTCCTGTTTTTCCATTAATTCGTCAATTATTAGTTTGGGCATTATTGTGGCAACAATCGGTATCAGCGAGTTGATAAACTGGTAAAGTACTCTCCAGAGAATATATCTTTTGTCATATTTCCAGCCATTTTTTATGAAAAATACGATTCCTTTAAACATATTATATTTTCCTCCATGTTATGAATTTTAGGCATAAAAATAGCTGTAAAATTGCACAACACATAGAGATAGTATTGCTATCTCCCTGGAAAATCATAGTTTGCGCATTTTACAGCTATTTACATAACAAAAGGTTTAAATGCATAATTTTTTAAACACATTCTTTGATACCCCCTATCTATTTATGTAAGTGTTTAAAAGTAATTAATTTAACTATATCATGGGTATCATCATTTTGTCAAACTCTGATAAATCCCCATGCCATAAACGGCACAGGGAGCTCTTTAGAATTTTCTGCTTGTCTTTATTGCAGATAGCTTATATGTAATTCTATTCCATCAGTTGCATTACCTTTACCAGGTCACGGTATCACTGAAAAATCTATGGCATCCGCCATCTTCTCCAGTTGCTCATCGCTTACATCGAAGGTATTTATCCGTAAATTGCCCAGCACATTAACTGTTATAAAGGATTTCTCCAGATCCGCTAAAATAAGCGCCTTCGTAGTGCCATTGTTTGCAAGGAGCACAGTTACCCCACACTTTGTCTGATATGTCCATTGCCTGTACTCCTCTATATTACCCACATTCAGAGTAGTCTCGTCAAAAGTACCCTTCACATGGCGGGATATCTGGCAGTCCGTAATGGAAGCTGCGGCGAGCGCACTGGCAGATACCTGAAAGGAGCCATCCGCGAAAAACCATCCGGCTATATATCCCGCCTTTGCATCTTCCGCACCGTCTCCCAGAAAATCTCCGACTCTCGCGCCTTTGCACAGTCCTTCATAATTCTTTGGCAGCGTAAAACCGGTCAGTTTCTGCAGGCCGTATTTCTCACAGATCTCTTCGCTCTTATCCGCCATCTCCTGGCTGTAACACAAATACTCCCCGTATTCCTCCTCAAATCCCGTGGGATTGTTCCCCCTGCCGCAAGGATGCTCCCATCCTGATCATAGCTTTCCAAAAATTCTTTCCACTCCACATCGACTTCATGTTCCGGGCTCCCCTCCACTCCGGCAAGAGAGATCATATCCACCTCGCACTTTCCTCTTGCCATCCGCCCGGTATTTTTGTATAATTGAAATAGCATTTTCCCGCTCTTTTTGGGCGGTTATACAGAAAGGAAAAAGCGTTCCATGCTGTGCAAATCTACAGAAGAATTAACAAATGAACTCAAGGCCGCAACCAATGTAAAGGACTATCTTTCAAAAAATAAAGAAAATCTGCTTGCCGAGAGTCTGCCGGAGCACCTGGAAAAGCTTCTGACTCAAAAAAAGCTCAAAAAGTCCGATGTTATACGCGGCTCACTGCTTGGTAAAGCCTACGTATACAAAATTTTTGACGGAGAAAAAAAGCCCTCAAGAGATAAACTACTCGCGATCTCTTTCGGGCTCAGTCTTTCCGACCAGGAAACACAGGAAATGTTAAAGCTCTCCGGCAACCGGGAATTGTACGCGCGGGATAAACGGGACGCCGTAATCTTGTTTGCCTTACAACGCAATCAATCGATTCTGCAGGTCAATGAGCTACTGGATACCCAGGGGCTTTCCATTTTGAACACCTCACGGGAATGACTTTCTCCCCGGCCCATGTCATACTGTAGTGTTACGTCGCAAAGCGGTGCCTGAAAGTTTAGTAGCAATACCATGGGCTGTAATACTCCTCTGGTATCGGCTCAGGCATAGGGCTTGAATGATACTCATTGGGGCGAGAGGATTGTACCTGCACGGTGAAACGGTATTTATTGTCCTTGTTCATCAAAAACTCCGGTCTGATTCTCACTCCCTCATATCCATTTTCCACTATATATCCCTTATCCCAGATATTATTCGTAACATACTCACCATTTTTATCGTAAACCGTCACATTAAAACTGTCCGTATCCTCATAGTCATCCATATTACCCCAAGTGGCAAAAAATACCCAGCCCTCACCCAGATCAGCCATCTTCCATGCAAGATCCTCAGGCACGGGCAAAGGCGGCGCATCTTCTCCCGTGTACTCAAAGGCATCCGATATTACATAGGGGCTGTCCGCGTAAGAAACACCATCCCCCATAGCCGCTACCGCAAAATAGTAAAACCCATTTTCCCAAAGTTCCATGGATAAATTCAGCTCAAAGGTAGGAACGCCATCCACCTCCTCCCAAAAATTTCCGTTCATGTCTCCCTGCCGTTCCCATATGTCATCCTCCAGAGCAGGAGGATCAGCCGTATCTTTTCTGCAAAGCATCCATTTATATTTTACATTGTCCGTACCGGGTATTCCAGATTCCTCTACATTGGTCCAGAGCCCGCATCCGCTCTCCCCGTCCCATCTGGGATTGCCCGGTGCCGGGAGAACCTGCAGTTTTGCGCTCTCGGCAGAATCCTCTTTGTGCTTTAGATGCGGCAAAGTCATACATCCCAAAAGGACAGCCAAAAAAAGAGCCAGAGCCCCGCAACAAACCACTCTCTCCCTCTGTGAAAAAGCCTGCCTCACCTGCCGGGCAGACTGATATCTCTTATCAGGGTCCAGCTTGGTACATTTCTTAATAATTCTTTTGTATGTTTTCTTCTCAGCCCTATCCCCCAAAAGCTGCTTAAGCGTCACCCCCAGAGCAAAGATATCTGCCCGCTCATCGGTCTGGGCAAAACCATACTGCTCTGGAGGAGCGTACCCCTTGGTTCCCAGCAGCCTGGTATCACGCTCCAGATCATTTTTCGGCATTCGCGCCGCATCAAAGTCGATCAGACGGATATGTCCGTCCCCGGCAAGCAGCACATGGGAAGGCTTGATATCCCGGTGAATGATCCCCTTCCCATGAAGGAACTCCAGGACAGTGCACAGTTCTTTGATCATACGCCGAAGTTGCCTGTCGGACAGCACTTGCCCGTCCGGAATTTCCCCTTCTATATATTCCTCTATCACCGTCGTACTCTCATCCGACACCGTAACCTCATACAGCTTGGGCAAATAAGGATGAGGACAGCCTTGCAGCACCTGATAGATCTCATGCCGCCCTTTCAATATTTTCCGGACGAAACTTTCTCCCCCGCCCTTCTCCCGTATCAGGTGTACCATGCTTTTTTCACTTTGACTCAGTTCCTTAATTACTTCGTATTCCATAACCTTATATTCCTATCTTTCGCATGAATTCCATCCGCATCACTCCGGATGGGGCAGATAAAATCGCCATTTTTTCTCTTCCTGCTCCGATACCAATATCGCCAGCCTTATCTCTTTTCTACAAGTATATTCGTTTTTTGACTGAAACTCAAGCAATCTTTGAGCCAGCCTGCCCATAACCCGAAAAGCCGGATAATAGAACAGGCCCAAAGCCCGTTCTATTATCCGGTATATTTCTAGCAGGCGGCAAATCACTTTGTCATTCTCTCTCAGTCCCTAGCCGCTCTTCCTTTACTTTGCCACAGTATCCTTATAAATTAATGCAAAGGCGTAGTAAGTATCCGTTTCAAAAGTGATGGTCTCAGGATTGGTGTCCAAATCCTTCAACAGGATCGGACGTCCCTTTTCCGTCACGCAGATCATCTGAAACTCTCTACCCTCTTTCTGTAATGCCTTGGGGATATTTAACGCAATACTTGCTTTGCTGTCCATCTTATTCACAGCTTTTCCGGCAGGTAAAATATTGTAGGTTCTGCCCATCGTCCAGTCTCCTAACACTGCCTCAAAGGAATCAAAGCACTGTTTTCCCTGCATGGCGTTGTTTATCGTCAACGAATAAGCGTTCTCCTTATTTGTCGTATACTCTACTTTTTCCCTGCTGTAGACTGCGTAGCGCTTGATCTCGTCGGGTGTGGTCGGCTTCCACTCCTCATATACGACTTCTTCAGCAGGTGATTCTTCATCCCGTGAATCTTCATCTTTTGATTCCTTATCGGAAGACGAATGATCCCCTTCATTATCCGGTGCCTGGTAAGGTTCATTGCCAAACATCACTTTATCAGACCAGGGGCTGTTTTTATATACGCTTGTATCTGCACTTCCTGCCTGTACAAATATACAAAAGCCCTTTTCCGGAGTCCTGCCGTACTCCTTCTCCAGATAACCATTCACGTCAAATGTTATACCTTCTTCATCATTACGGGTTATAAATTCACTCAACCCTTTATAAGGCGAACCAAATCCGACACCTACCTGCTCGCCGTTCTGATCAAATACCACGAATGTATATTGCCTAAAGTAAGCGTTATCCGGTCTGTCACATGAAAAAATTCCATCTTTGTCCCAGGATATATTGGTAGGAACCGGAAGCTCCTCGTCTGACAACACAAATGACAGATCACTGCTAAAAGCCTGATTCACCGGCTCGCCATCCATATCCAATGTAGTCACCTGGATTTTATAGGTACCGCCATCCTGTATGGTATGGAATAGGTATAATTTTACCTCGCTTCCTTTCTCCAGGTCACCATAAGCACCTTTATTATAGGTCTTATACCACTCCCCATTACGCCAGAGATCTACCTTATAGGATGCTGTTCCCTTCTCGTTGGGAATTATGAAAGATGCTGTTCCCTTTTGAACGCCTTCGCCACTCTTCCACCCTAGATTTTCTGCACTTTTAAGGGATGTGATCCTTTCCTTGTTCTCATCCGCAACCTGTTGCGATTCCTCATCCGACTGCTGCGCCTCGGCATCCATTTGCAAAGGTTGTAGTGTATTATCTTCCGAATTCTGAATATCGTCCGCCGTCTTCTCCGTACCCTCAGCCTCTACTTCCTGATTCTGTGTCTGCTCTGTATTTGTTTCCCCATTTTTCGAATCCGGCGTTTCATTGGACTCTAAATTCTCTGTTTCCTTTGCTGTATCATCCGTCTTCCCGTCCGTCCCCTCCTGAAGCGGGGATTCCTGCGAAGCCTGAGGTTCTTCCGCACGCACCTCCAAAACTCCGTTCTGGCAGATCACTAGAGCCACGGCTCCCAATATTGCTGCCAGCTTTTTTCCTCTGTTTTTCATTACTGTAAGTCTCCTTCCTATCCTTCTATATTGCTCTCAGTATTACTTAATTTATTATAAGCAGGATTTTTTCAGTTTTGGTCTACTTTCAGTAGAAAACAGAGGAATTTCATCACCTTTTATCTTTTAAAAAACTCATCAATATTTCTCTTAATTTCCTCCCGATTTAAATATTTAAGCAGATATCCTGCCGGTTTTAAATCCAACACATTTTTCACGCTCTGCGCATCCCCTCTTCCGGTCAGGAAAATAACCGGAATAGAAGTAAATTCCTTCTCTGAGCGGAGCATTTCCAGAGTCTGTTTTCCATCAACAACAGGCATCTCATAGTCCAACAGGATGAGATCCGGCCTATTCAAAGTAATGACCCGGATGGCAGCCACCCCGGATTCCACCGCTGACACCTCATAATCCTTACTAAACAGTTCTATCATACTCTGCCTAACAGTCATGGAATCGTCCACTACCAATATCTTTTTCTTCTGTGGCTTCTTTTCCTGCTCTTTCCTCATTACTAGATACTGGTCTATCTCATCCATGGCATTATCTGCCTCAATTTGTCTTCCCACTCCTCTTTGCAGTAAATGAGGAGCAATCACACAATAGGCGAAATAACCTGCATCCTCCACACCAAAGAGCAGGCTGAGCTGCATTCTTTCCTTTCCAACCACCTTTTGAAACTGTTCATAGGAAAGAAGCCTTTCTCCTTTCAACTCATAAGCTTTCATAGCAGGGAAATGCTCCATAATTTTTCTTACAAACTGTTTGGACACATATCTGGCAGCATGAACCAGCATAGTATCCAAGGTATTAGACTGCATTCCCATAACCTTTCCCACAGTATTGATCAGCAATTTTTCTTCAAAGACCAGAATAATCTCCTGCTTTTTATCCTCCTGATCCGTTCCATAGATCAGATCATAGTAAACTCCTTCTCCAAACTTTTCCCCGTTGTAGGCGTCGCTGATCATTCGCGCATCCAAACGGAACAGTTCCTGAACAAGCTCCTGAATAATCTCTTCGGTAGCCTTAATCTCTTCTCTAGGCAGAAGATCCTCCCACTTTCTTAGCGGTCTTCCGATAATCTCCATATCCTCTGTCAATGTATGGCCGATCAACCATCCCACGCAAACTCCCAGGAAATGGTCGATTGCCTCTTTAGAGTAATCTGTCTTTTCAAGCTCATACTCTAGGGCGGGAAGCGTATTCTCCCTAAAATTTTTATGTATTTTCCTGTGTTCGTCAAACCCCTCATAACCCACAGAAATCATATATGCTTCCTCATCCGCGAAGTGCTGCACCGCATGTCCTTTGAAAAACTTGATTCCTTCCTGGCAAACCCAACGATGCCCTACCTCATCATCCTTAAAGGAAAAAATCTTATTGATAATTTTAAATAGTTTCTGATGGTCCTTATCAATTTTGTCAACACCGATATTATATTCCTTTTGCCATTCAACCTGGGTATCCATCACTTTCCTCCTTATCTACCTCTCCATAAGTTTTAATTAACTATACTATATATTATATCATTTCGTCCTGCCTGTGTAATTCCGGTGCCTCATACTTATCCATAAAATCCTTTCCAAGAAAAACGATTTTTTCAGCAAAGCGGATAGCATCCGGCACTGTGAACACAGAAATCACCTTTCGAAAATGCAATCCCGGAATAAAATTTAAAAGCTCCATCGGAAAGCTTCCATCCAGTACAATATGTTCCGGGAACTCCTTTGTATAATCAAGGATATCTCGCGGATGGGGCTTAATTAAAATTTGACATTTTCGTCCGTCAATCTCTCCATATTCTTTGATGATGTCTGAAAATATCTGTTTTCTCACCTCCAAATTGCAAAGAGGCTCCGACAATACCAGTATTTTATCTTCTTCGCCACACTTCAGTTTCCGTTGCAGCCCATCCATTTCCTCAATAAACAAATGCAGCAATATATCTTTATCTGCTTCTGATAAATGTTCTACAAGCTCTGCTCTTGGCTGTTCAATGTATTTGTCGCAGGGGTAGGGCACAACACTTTTATCATTAATTTCCATGTCTAAGCAATATTTTCCATAACCATTCTGTATGAAAATCAGATTATGCGCCGACATCCAAGCCTTCAGCTCAAAATGCCCTCTGTTATCATATCTTGCCGTGTCAAAATGTTGGATACAGTTCAGCCCATCCTCCACCGCATGGTAATAAATCTTTTTGTAGTTCAGATAATAGCCAATGGGATCGGAGTCGCAGAATACATAAATTTCCCTGTATTCTCTGAAATCTACCGGAATGTATGGCTCTTGCAATTTGCCAAGAAGCTTCGTATATTTCATACGGGCAAGCATATTGACAATAATATTTCCTCTGTCCTTATGGTACTTTTGAAGCTGCGGGAAAAAGACATCCTCTTTTTCATCAAACATGTAAACCGCTTCAAATAATCCACTTTTCATGGCACGCTTTTGCAAGCTGCCAAAATCATTGGACATCGTGCTGAGCACCAACGCTGCCTCTCCCCGCCTTTCTGCCGGCAGATAAAACTCCTTTAAGCACGCCACATATACATGATAGTAAGTATGGCACACATAAATCCTCTCTTTCACTTTATCAATTCCTTCCAAATCCTTCGTTTTGCACCAAATTATTATAGCAGGTATACAAGGAACATTGCAATACGAAAATCACTTCATCCGTGGGCATTCAAATGTTCTTTTCCTCTTTTTTGTTGCACTTTCATTCTGCCTGTGCTACACTCTTCTTGCAATAATTCAGGTGTCCGAAAGTTATCCCGCAAGGGGAGGCTGTTCGGGTGAAAAGGGAAACAGGTGCAAGTCCTGTACGATCTCGTCGCTGTAATAAGAGAGTCCCCTGCCATACCACTGTTTCCGATGGCTCTGCACAAGCTCTGAGGAAATGGGAAGGTGCAGAGGATGTTGACCCCTATAACATTGCCGGTCAGGCTGTTATTAATCTTTAAGTCAGAAGACCTGCCTGAATTACAGTACTAAGCGATCACGAGGAATTGGTCATGGTACACTGCAGACAATTATGATAGCTTCATTATGCCCTTTTGCACTATATAAAAGGGTCTCTTTGTTTGCAATTTCTTCCCCGGGTTCGCTCCATATTATACTTAATTTACAAATGGAGGAATTCATCATGTCACAAACACAACAAACACCCAAAACCAACAGAAAACTTATCATTGGGCTCCCCATCCTTGTGGCTATCGCCGTTCTTTTCGGTGTGATCTACGCTAATTTTTCGCCGGGGGCAGTCTCTGGCGCAAAGGAACTTACCATTGAAGTGGTGGATGACCAGGCGGCTACGCAAAGCTACACGGTACACACGGATGCCGAATATCTGCGTCAGGCTCTGGAGGAAACAGAAGGATTGACCATTGAGGGAACAGAATCTGATTATGGATTGATGGTGGAAACCGTAAACGGCCTTCGGGCGGATTACAATGCCGACGGCGCTTACTGGTCCTTTTATCTGGGCGATGAATACTGCAACTACGGGATCGACCAACAGCCTGTGCAGGACGGAGAAACCTACAGAATCGTGTACACACTTGCGGAGTAAAGCAATGAAGAAACAACAAATGTCAGGCTCCCCCAGCCATTCTTATTTTAAATCAAATTCCAGGCTTACCATACGGGATCTGGCACTGATGGGTGTTATGACCACTCTGCTGATCGTATCGGTGCATGCACTGGCTCCTCTTCCCAATGTGGAGCCAGTGACGCTCCTTGTCATTCTCTATACTCTTTTCTGGGGGAAAAGAGTGGGCTATATCCTCACAGCCTACCTTCTTCTGGAGGGCTGCTTTTATGGGTTCGGTCTCTGGTGGATCATGTATGCCTACCTCTGGCCCCTTCTTGCGCTCCTTACCTATCTGATGCGCCGCCAGAAATCCGTATGGTTCTGGAGTCTTTTATCCGGTGCTTTCGGTCTCTTTTTCGGAGCTCTCTGCTCCATCCCCTATCTCTTTATCGGCGGCCCCTCCATGGCCTTTACCTGGTGGGTGGCCGGAATTCCCTATGACCTGATCCACTGCCTGTCAAACGGGATTCTCTGTATGGTACTCTTCCTTCCCTTAAACCATGCGCTGAGCCGCCTGAGAGCTTCCGCCTTATAAGTCGTAATACATCTTAAATTCCGCCGGGTTGGGAATCTGCTCCAGCTTCTTAAGCTCTTCTCTTTTGCGTGATACCCACACATCGATCAGCCGCTGGGGGAATACCCCGCCTTTGGTCAGATATTCATGATCTGCCTCCAAAGCATCCAGCGCCTCTCCCAAGGATCCCGGCAGACCCTTGATCTTCTTCTGTTCTTCCTCCGATAAGGTATAAAGATTGAAATCGTAAGGCCCCCAGCCGTTTTCAGCCGGATCGATCTGATTTTCGATTCCGTCAAGACCAGCCATCAATATTGCCGCATAAGCGTAATAGGGATTGGCGGTGGCATCCGGGTTGCGCAGCTCGAAGCGCTTGGTCTCCGGTGACTTGGCATAGGCCGGAATACGGATCACCGCGCTGCGGTTGGAGGTCGCATAGCCAATGGTAACCGGAGCTTCATACCCGGGCACCAGACGCTTGAAGGAGTTGGTGGAAGGGTTGGTGAACGCACACAGGGAGGCGATATGCTTAAGCAGTCCTCCCATAAAATAGTGCGCAGTCCTGCTGAGTCCGGAATAACCTTCCGCGTCATAGAACAAAGGCTTTCCGTCCTTCATAAGCAGCATATGCACATGCATGCCGCTCCCTGCCTCCTGATAAATGGGCTTGGGAAGAAAAGTTGCCGTCTTGCCCTCACGAGCTGCCATATTTTTGATGATATACTTGATAATCATGGTGTTATCGGCCATAGCAGGCATATCCGCCAGCTCCACCTCAATTTCCATCTGCCCCGGGCCACCCACCTCGTGATGATGATACTTCACCTTAATGCCCCAGTCTTCCATCATCATACACATGCGGCTGCGCAGATCATACCCCACATCCTGAGGGGCAGACACATGATAACCGCCCTTATAAGGCACCTCATAGCCGTTGTTGCCCGGATTATCCAGAGAACAGTTCCAGTCCGCCTGTCTGGTGTCCACCCGGTACCCGCACTGCTGGGGCGTCACCTCATAGCGCACATTGTCAAAAAGATAAAACTCAAATTCCGGTCCGATGATCATCTGATCGGCAATGCCGCTTTCCTTCATGTAGTCCATAGCCCGCAGGCTTACATTCTTCGGATACTGGTCAAAGGGCTTATTTTCTCCCTTCCCTATGGTGCAGACATTTCCGCACATAGTCAGCGTCGGCACCGTTGCAAAGGGATCCACATAGGCTGTGTCCGGATCCGGCAAGAATACCATGTCGCTTTTTTCTATCGGCGCATAGCCATAATTGGAGCCGTCAAAACCGATTCCGTAGGTAAAGGTACTCTCCCCAAACCGCTCCACGGGAATTGTGATGTGACGCCAGCGTCCATCGATATCCGTCATCTTAAAATCAATCATACGGATTTCTTTTTCCTTACAGAGTTTCTGGATTTCCTTGATCTTGTCCATTTCCTTTCGTCCTTTCTTCTAGTCTGAATGCCGTGCATGTTTATTAATGCTGTGCTTCATTATATCATAAGGCGCCTCTTTTTTACAGCCCATAAATTTCCGTATACTTCTCCTTAAAATAGCGTATCAGCGGCTCCGCGGATATCTCCCTGCCGCACACCGCACGGATAACTTCCTTCGGCTTACGGGTACTGCCGTACCAGTGGATTTTCTCGTTTAACCATTTCGTGATCTCGCTGATTTTTCCATCCTTAAGAAGCGTATCCACATCTCCCAGTTCCTTCTTTATTGCGTCAAGAAACATGCCATCGTAGATGCTGCCCAGCAGATAGGAGGGGAAATAACCAAAGGAACCGTCCGACCAGTGCATATCCTGCAGAATGCCCTCGGCATCTTCCGCAGGGGTAATCTGCAGATAGTCCTGCATCTTTTGATTCCAGAGAGCCGGAAGCTCTGCTACCGGAACCTGATCCCTGAAGATGGCCTTCTCCATCTCATAGCGCAAAATAATATGGAAGCAATAGGTCACCTCGTCGGCATTTACCCGGATAAAACTGTTCTTCACATGATTGATTTCCCTGTAAAAATCCTCCAGGGAGATTTCCTTAAACGGAGGCAGAAGTTCGCCTAATTTGTCATAAATGGGAATCCAGAAATTCTTGTTTCTTCCCAGAATATTCTCATAAAACCGGGACTGGCTCTCATGGAGTCCCATATAGCAGCAGCTCCCCGCTTTCGTGTTGTCGTATTCCGGATTTACATTCTGCTCAAAAATCCCATGGCCGCCCTCATGGATGGCTGAAAAAATGGAGCTTAAGGGGTCATTTGCATAATAATGATTGGTCACCCGCACATCCCTGGAAGAAAAGTTCAGGGTAAAGGGATGCTCCGTCTCCCCCACGCTCCCTGCATCCTTTCGGAAACCGATATACGCAAGGAGCATATCCTGCACCTTTCTCTGACCATCCGGATCAAAATACCCGGAAAAAGCTTCATTCTCCGGCTGCTGCTTTGCAAGGATGGCCTTCACCATGGGAATGAGCTCCTTTTTCAGGTCTTCAAATAACCGGTCTATGGTGGCTGAATCCATGCCCTCCTCATACTGGTCTAACAGAGCATCATAAATCTCTTTATCCGGGTCGGTATACCCGGTCATCTCTCTGGTCAGATCGATCATCTTCTGTAAATGCGGTGCAAACATGGAAAAGTCCGAAGCTTCCTTTGCCTCCACCCAGGCATTGCCCGCCTGCGCCTGGGCCTGCACGAAGGTTCTGTAAAGCTCCGCCGGAATCCGCTTATCCCGGTCAAAGTCCCGCTTCATTCTCTTCACAATAAATTTCCAGGTATCCGAAAGTGCTTCAAACTCTGCGGGCTCTGCAAGCGCATCAAGCATCCCGCCCAACTTTTCAGAGGTGTACATGGCAAAGCTCTCCGATGAAAAGTGGGTCAGCGCTTCCACATGGCCTTCCTGCCCCAGCTTTGGCGCTGCCGTCTTCATATCCCAGTATAGCAGGGTACATACGTGCTCAAACTGGTTTATCCTGTTTAAATACTCCCTGAATTCTTCAAATAGTTTGCTCATAGACTTTGTCCATCCTTTCCTTTTGTTATGAAAGCCCCAAAGCAATTGACTTTCATGCCGTGGTGATACGCCCCTGATGCGGCGCATGTCCGTTTATGATCTAAACCTTAATTCCATGCTGCCTGCGAAACTCTCCAATCGTCCGTATCCCTTCCTCCGACACCGGTTTTACCCATTTACCGGAATACATATGGCACTGCATAATAATATACCGGACCGGTTCATCCACATAGCAGAGGGCAAAAACCAGAAGGAAAGGCGCATGAAAGGCATAGTTGGCCAGGTACACGCAGGGCAGCACCATCAGATACATGAAAGTGATCTCCATGATCGACCCGAACGCCGCGTCTCCCGCAGAGCGGTAGGTGTCATTCTGCGCCCAGTTTCCCATACGAATCACGGCGGCCACGCTGTAGATCAGCAGCATCCCTGTTCCAATCCGGTAGGATTCCCCGCTAAGCCCCATGGCATGGAGCAGGGGATTGTGAACCGCCAGCACACCGAGACAGGCTGTGCCAATCAGGGCGCTGCACAGATACACCAGACGCCTGGCTCTCTGAAAGGCCACCTCGTGGTTTCCTGCCCCCACTTCTTTTCCCACCAAAACAGTGGCCGCATTAGAAAAACCGCTGAAAAATGCAATCACAAGGCCCTCCAAAGTACGGAACACTGCCACGGCGGCAATCGCCTTTTCGCTCTGATGCCCCAGCACTATATTGATCATCATGTTTCCCACACCAATCAAAACCTCGTTACAGATGATCGGGAAACATTTTTGCAGATACTGACGGACAAATTCCCGGTTCCAGCGAAAATGTCTGGAAAATTCCAGCACATAGGGAATTTTATTTTTGACGATAAAGAATAAGAGAACCAGCAGATTGACCATTCCCGCCAGAACCGTGCCAAGAGCCGCCCCTCTCACTCCCATTTTCGGCAGACCGAGCTTTCCGAAAATCAATATGTAGTTAAAAACGCAGTTTGCCACTACCGAAGCAATTCCTCCGTAAAGAGGGATCTTTACCTGCTCTATGGAGCGCAGAAGAGCGCTCACCGCCATTGCCAGCACCTGAAGAACATAGGCAAAACCTACAATCCGCAGATAGGAAATCCCAATCTTCTGGATCTCCGGTTTGTCTGTGTAGATATTCATGATAAATTCCGGCGCTCCCAAAGCCAGAAGGCCAAAAATAATACCTACAGACAGCATAAAGGAAAGGGTCAGCCCGAAAGAGCGTGTGATACCGTCATCATTTTTTGCTCCCCAATATTGGGCAAAAAAAAGCATTCCTCCCCCCACAAAGCCCCAGTACCCGGCAAACATCAGGCTGGAGAACTGGGCACAAAGCCCCACAGCCCCAACCGTCTGTTCCCCCAGAGAAGCCAGCATCATGGTATCTACCATGCTTCCGGTGGTAGTTAACAAATTTTGCAGTGCTACCGGCACAGCAATGATTGCAATGTGCCGGAGAAAATAATTCCAGTCAAATTTTTCTGTAGTTGTCATCTTAGGTTTCATAGTTGTCAAATAGTCCTTACGTTAATAAAAGTCTGTAATCTATTATTTTAGTTCTTAAGAGTGCAGGCCGCAATGGATTTTCCTGTCCGCACTTTGTAATTTGTTGCTACGTGCTTTCGTTCCCACACGCCAGCCCTTCTTCCGTGAGCCGGTACACCTTGTCGCACACTTCCTCAATATATTTCCGGTCATGGGAAATACTGATGATCGCTCCCGGAAACTCTGCCAGCATCTTCCGAATCACCGGCGATGACAGGGCGGAAAAATTCCGGGTAGGCTCATCCAAAATCAGGACATTTGCCCCGGACATACTCATCCTCAGCAGCAAAACCTTAGCCTTCTGTCCTCCGGAGAGCTCTGCAATTGGGTGTGACATCTCGTCAGCAGTATACTTAAGCGCTCCCAGAAACGTTCTGATTCTGGTGTCCTCCTCTTTGTCCCCTAAAACAGCAAGAAATTCCACCGGGGTCATGGAAAGCTCCAGAAGCTCCTCATAATTCTGGGGCATATATTCCGCATGAATATCCTTTCTTGCCAAAAGCTCATCCGCAATCATCCGAAGCAGTGTGGTTTTGCCAACGCCGTTTTTCCCGACAATCGCGATTTTTTCAGAGCCCCGTACCCGCAAAAAGATATTTTCAGCCAGGACTCTTTCATCCTCCGGCGCCCTCAGCTCATCCAATGAAAACTCCAGCACATTTTTTCCCGCCGGAATCCTGTCTCTTTTCTCCCCCAGCTTAAAAAAGATTGCGCTTTCCTCTTCCGGCCTCTGGGTCATTTCGGCATCCTCCCGCTCGAAGCGGTGTTCCAGGCTTTTGACCGCCTTCATTTTCTTTTTCAACATCCGGTTCTTCTTGCTTCCACGCTCCGCCCGCGGAATATTGTCCAGTTTGGCTTCCACGCTCTGTTCTATTTTTCGAAACTTTTCGTCCCGCAGCTTCTTTTCCCGCTGCTCGAACAGCGCCTGCTTTTCCTGCTTTTCAAACTGATTCGCCCGTTCCTCTCGGTATTGCTGATAGGGAACATGAGCCACCGTAGTACGGCTTAAGGTTTTTCGCCGTATCTGCTCCATGTGGATCACCATGTTGGCGGTACGCTCAATCAGCGTCTCGTCATGGGAGATAAAAAGCACAATCCCCGGCCACCGGATAATTAAATCTTCCAACCACTCCAGGGTTTCCAGATCAATGTCATTGGAGGGCTCATCCAGAAGAAGGGCTGTGGGTTCCGCCATCAAAAGCCGCATCATCTGAGCCTTCACTTTCTCTCCGCCGGAGAGTGTCTCCATCCTCTGCTCCCCATAGAAGAAATCCGCCGGAACCTGAAAGCTCCTGGCAAGTCCTCCTAACGCTTTCGGCGTCTGCTCAAAAAACACAGGCTCTTCAGCAAAAAACTCATAGAGCGTCTTTTTCTTATCCTCCTCCTTAAGTTCCTGGGGCAGGTAGGCCATTCTCTCCTTATTTATAATCCGTTCTCCAACGGCCTCGGCATAGTCCTCCATCAGCTCCGGTTCATAAAGCCACTTAAGAAGCGTTGATTTTCCGTTTCCCTCTTCCCCGATAATCACCGCCTTATCCCCGGCGTTTAACACGCAGGAAAAATCCTGCAAAATCACACGAAAATCTTTTTTATGAGTAATGGTTAAATTTTTAATCTGTAACATATGGGTCTCCTTCTTTCCTCTGCACGGTTCTGTGATCGGATAGGGAAGATGTTCTTCCCTATCCGCTGCGCGGCCCGTGCGCCACTTCAGCGGCATACTACCTCTGCACGGGCCTGCGCATAAAAACAAAGCCTGCTTTCGTACCCGAAAACAGACTCTCACGTAAAGAAAACCCCTTGTACTCTTCCATACGCCTGACGGCATAATTTCCTTAAAGTAAAAAAGGCTTGGGGTAAACGGCGAGATAATCTGATTCGGCATACACAAACACGAGTTCATTCTTCCAAATCAAACTATCTACTAATCATTCCCTTCACCTTCACCAGCCGGCGCCTTTCCTTAAACTACAGATATTCTACCATACTGCGCTCATGAATGCAATCTGGTTTTTAAATTTCATTCCGTGTCCTCCTTTTGGCTCGTTTGGATAAATAGCGGGGGCAGTCGATCATGACAGCCCAGAAACTCTGCTTACATTCATGCTCATCACATATTTCGCCTTATTTCAGCCGGAATTGTTCGACCAACTTCTTCATCATCTGGGATTGACCCGTCAACTCCTGACTGGCCGCCGCGCTTTCCTCGGCCGTTGCGGAGTTAGTCTGCACCACGGCGGAAATCTGATCAATCCCCGCAGAAATTTGAGAGATAGCTTCGGCTTGGGTACTGCTGGCTTCGGAAATCTGACCAATGACGTCATGCATCGCATTAACGCATTCTACAGCTTCCATCAAGGATTTTGCCGTTTCAGCAGCGACCTGTGTCCCGATGTCTACTGCGTGGATGGACTCATCAATCAAGGCGGTTGAGGCGTGTGACGCTTCGGCGCTCTTATTCGCGAGATTACGGACTTCATCCGCCACTACAGCAAAGCCTTTTCCGGCGCTTCCGGCACGTGCAGCCTCAACAGCGGCGTTCAGCGCCAGGATGTTGGTCTGGAAAGCAATATCTTCAATGGTCTTTATAATCTTGCCGATTTCATCAGAACTGTGCTTGATGTCGCTCATGGCCTGAACCATTTCCTGCATTTTCTGTTTGCTAGTATCCATTTCATCGCTGACCGTATCCGCCATGGAATTGGCCTTTCGGGCATGTTCCGCATTTTGTCTGACGCGATCCGAAATCTCTGTCGCCGTGGCCGCCAGTTCTTCCACAGAGCTGGCCTGTTCCGCCGCTCCCTGGGCAAGCGCCTGGGCTCCGCTGGACACTTGCTCGGAACTGCTCGCCACTTGCTTGGCGCTGTCGCTGATTTGCAAGAGGGTGTCGTTCAGTTTTTTCTCAATCGTGTGGAAAGAATCCAATAACGGGCGGAACCCGCCAATGTACTCCTCCGCACAGCCGGAATCGACGGTAAAATCCCCGGAAGCCATTTTCGCCAAAAATTGATCCTCGTCCTCGATGATGACTTGGAGTTTACGTCTAAGCTCGCGCACCTGTTCGGAGAGAACACCCAGTTCATCCTTGGAGATGTAGGAAATGTCTACATCCAGATCGCCTCGCGCCATTCTGGAAGCAGCATCTTGGATTTCAAATATGGGCAGCTTGATGCCGCGTATGATGACAACGGAAAAATATACTCCGATGATGATGGTGACGGCCATGACGGTCCCTTGGGCAAGGAGCGCGGTCCTATAAAGGGAAATGCTTTCCTGCGTCGCCTTTTCGCTGCCTTCCGTGTTATATGCAATGATATTGCCCAGCGATATATGTAATGCGCTGTAAAACTCTTCGCATTCCCCCTCCAGAATATTACGGGCTTGCTCAGTATTGCCCTGCGCAGCAAGGGACATCATCCGGTCATTGGCTTGATTGTATTTGTTCCAGGCTTCCATGGCAGTGTTATAATAGGTTTCTTCCTCCTGATCGATCATGCTGCCGTATGCAGAGAAAAGAACGTCCACCGTCTCCTTTTCTGTTTGCAGATGCTGCAAATCAGCTTGCTTATCTTCGGAAGAAAGAGCGGTGAGATATTCCGTCTCATAGAAACGGATGTTGGAAAGGGCCGTGTCCATAGCTCTGGCCGTATCAACGCTGGGAAGCCAGCTTGTGGAGATATCGCTTGTCATTTCATTCAATCTGCCCATCAGGCTGAACGACATACCGCCAATCAGCAGCATCCCAACCAGCGCCACACCTACAAGGAGGTGAAGTTTTCTCCCGATTTTCAAATTCTGGATATTTTTTCCCATTCTTATTCCTCCGATTTAATCACGTATGTTCTTGAAAAAGCTTCATCCTAACTGGCGAAATTTTCTTTGTTTTTCCCGCTTGAACCGGGCGCTTGAACCGCGCTGTCGTTGGCCGGAATCAGAAAAAAGGAAGGCGTAGCGCCCGCTTTCTTAATGAAAGCCAGACTGAAGGAACCGGGACCGCAGTTGCTTGCTGTTGTGGAGGACGCCTTTTGCAAATAAACCCGTTCAAACCGGCAGCGTCGGTTCACCATTTCCTGTATGTACTGTAGTTTATCATCATCTATGCCGGAATAGGTGATAATGAGTATGCTGCGGTCAATATTCTGAACGTTTGAAAGGGTTCTTTTGATGTATTTTTTGGCCATGCCTGCAAAGCTGCCTACCTCCAAAAGCTGAACCGTCATGCGGCTTTTTTTCAGCGCAAGCACCGGGTGAAGCAAAAGCGCATCGCATAGAACCTGCACCCTCTTTGAGATGCGCCCGGCCCGGCACATCATCTGAGCGGAGTCAATAATAAACGCAGAAGAAATAAACGGCCCCATTTCCCCTACAGCCTTAATGATATCGTCCTTGGAGACATGGTGTTCCGCCATATAGGCCGCGCAAAGCACAACGAGACCCAAACTGCCTGAAAGGTGGCCGGAGTCCAGCACCGTGACATTCTCGAATGACTTTGCCGCCTCAATGGCATTTTGGTAGCCATTACTCACATGCTTTGCCATTGTTATGTGAATCACATTCTGTGCCTCCGTGAGCCGGTCAGCAAAAAAGCGCTCGTAATCCTCAACGTCAGGAGGCTGAGAGTACGCCTCCCTCCCGCTGGAAATGTAGGCCAAAAGTTCTTCCGCTTTCATTTCCCGGTTATCCAGAAAGCGTCCGTTTTCCGTACAAACATAATAGGGACAGACAGGGATGCCAAACTTGTCCGTGAGGGATTTGGGCAGGTCGCACACGCTGTCAGTCGTAATGATTATCGAGCGTCTCTGCGTCTGCTCGAAAATCAGGATATTCTGTTCAATATTCGTCTGACCGTCCTTCTCATCCAAATGCACCAGATTCTTCGGCAGTATGCTTAAAACAGCCGCCTCCAACAACGCTCCGCTGACGGGTTTCGCCAAATAGCCGCTGAATCCCTCCCGCCTGTAGACCTGCTGATTGTCGCTCCCCGCGTTGGCCGTAAGGGCAATGACCGGCACATCCTGGCATAAACCGCTGGGCTGAACACGAAGCGCACGAAGACACTCTATGCCGTTCATCTCCGGCATAAGGTGATCCATCAGGATACAGTCATAGCGGCGGGTCTGCGTCATTCTAAGACATTCAGCCCCGCTTGAGGCGGTTTCGATATGTATCTTTGTTTCCGCAAGCAATTTTTTAACGACCATGAGATTCATGTCATTGTCGTCCACGACGAGAATGTGCGCGCCTGGCGCCTCAAAGCTCTGGCGGTACGCCTCGCCGTCACGCGCCCTTGATCTTGAGGTAAGCGTGAAGACTCCCAGCTCCTTTTCGTCAACGATATCCTGATCCAGCGTGACAATAAATTTTGATCCCTTTGTGTACACACTGTTCACGCTGACCTCGCCGCCCATGAGCGTCACTAACTGCTGGACGATACTGAGTCCCAGGCCAGAACCCTCGATATAGCGGTTCTTTTCCTCGTCCACCCGGCGGAAAGCGCTGAAAAGATAGGGTATATTCTCCTTTTTAATGCCCTGGCCGGTGTCCTCCACCGAATACCAGACGCGTACCTTGTTCAGCCCCTGCCGCTCACAGCGCACGGAGAGGCTTATCGTTCCCTCGCCGGTATATTTTACGGCGTTGTTGAGCAGATTGATCAGGATCTGCTGGATACGCAGTTCATCGCCGCAGAGCATGCTTGGTATGGACGGATCCACATGAAGCTTGAATTCCAGGCCCTTCTTTTGCGCCTTAATCCAGATGATATTGACAATCTCAGAAAAAAGCGCCCCGGTTTCGTAAGGCGTGTTGACAATTTCCATCTTCCCTGATTTGATTTTGGAAATGTCCAGAATGTCATTGATTAATGAGAGCAGCAGCTTGCTGGCCGCCTGAATATTCCTGGCGTTTTCCGCCACCTCCGGAGATACGTCTTCTCGGAGGATGATCTCGTTTAAGCCGATGATAGTGTTGATTGGCGTTCGGATCTCGTGGCTCATACTGGAGAAAAAATAATTTTCGGCGCGGTTCAATTCCTCTATTTCCTTCTTCTGCTGCTGTGAAATGGTGCTCTCCTTCTCATACATCCGGCTTAAAAAAATAAGCAGCATACTGGCCAAAAGACCGACCATAATCATTGAAAAAGCGGAATCAATGAGCGCGTTATTGTGGGTATTAGGCACAACCAATTCCGGTAAATAAAAAGCAAGGCCGTAGCACAGCAGAATCTCCGCCGTGCATAAAAAAGAAAAAAATACCATCCGCCGTCCTTGCAAAGTAACGCAGACATAAATAAAACAGAGTACGAACCACTCCGGCACCCCGCTGTAAATGCCGCCCGCCGAGAAAAAGGCGAAAGGAAACAGCAGGAGCAGCAAAACCGTGATGATCGTGGCTCCCGTCTGGACGCATTGGACGCACCCTTTGCGGATACTGAGTCTCACAACCAGCACCATTATGACGAGAGCTATAATAAGAAGCAGAATATTCCATATATTTCGTCCCATGGGCATGGTAAACGCCACAGCGATCATGCATATACAAGTCACCATACGGAACATCCGCTCACGCATAGTGATTCTCTGGTCGGTGATGATATCAAACCATTTTTTAATCATGAGTTCTTTTACCTCTCATAATCATGATGCTTTTTGATAAGATAAGCCTTAATTTATAATTCGGAGAGCAGAGCGCAAAACTCATCGTAAGCTCGTATGAGAGCCGCATGATTCTCCTTAATAAAGTCCACATCGCCCCTCTTACCCGCCAGTTCCAGTTCCTTCGCCTGAGCGGAGAGGGTATCGGCCCCGATGGTCAGCGAGGTGCTTTTCAGCGCATGAACCTTAATTGCGTAGTCCGTCCAGCGGGCGCTCTCATACAGGGAGATGATTTCATCCCTTTTTCCTGGGCTTTGAGCGGTAAACATTCGCAGCATCTCACGAAAAAAGTTCTCATCGCCGCCGCAGTAGTCAAGTCCAAGCTCCACATTGATACCGATCTGTGCCAGTTTGTCATAGGGCAGGGACTTAAACGCCGCTTCTCCCTCCGCAGGGATATCAGCCTCGGAAGCCGGGGCGGATGTTTTCTCTTCTTCGTGCCGTTCCGGGTTTCGCTCCATCTTCTCCGCATCCAAGCCAGACTCCAGCCCTTCAGCGGTTGTGACGGGGAGGGGGGCGGAAGCGTTGTCATACCGTATACAGCTGTCCGGCAGAACCTTGCGCAGAACCCGCTCCAAAACTGTGCGCTCAATGGGTTTTGGCACAAACTCCGTGAAGCCCTCGCTGCAAAACATCTCGCGCGCTCCGCTCACCGTGTTTGCAGTCAGCGCAATAATTGGAATATCCTGATAGAACCCGCTGCGCAGCTCCCGAATTTTCTTTAAGGTTGCCACGCCATCGAATCCCGGCATCATGTGATCCAGGAAAATAATGTCATACGAGGCGTCGCCGCAGAGCGACACCGCTTCTCTCCCGCTCAGGCAGGTATCTACCTTTATGCCATAGCTTCCAAGAACGCCTCTGGCCACCACGAGGTTCATCTCCTCGTCATCAACCGCAAGGGCGCAAATGCCAACGCAGGTAAAGGGTATGCGGCCCAAAGACTGAGCCTCGGCAAAGCTGCGGTCACTCAGCGCCCCATTCAAGAGGTTCGCAACGGAGAGCGCAGAAAAGGGCTTATGTATCAGGCTAAGCCGGCTGTCCCTTGGCGGCGTAAAGTCCTGTTCCGCTATGACGACAACTCGAAGAGTTTGCGCCAACTCCTCGTAATAATCCCGGTTTTCCTCGTATTCTGACTGAACAATGAACGCATGGGTGAATGCGTGGCTTTGCAGCAATTTCAAAAAACCCTCAAAGTCATGTGCCTGGTAACCCTGGACACCCAGGCCGTTCACCAAACTCAGAATCAGCCCATCGTAGTATTTGCGCACCTCATCGCTGCTGTATCTTTCCGGATGGAAGAAGCAAATAATACAAAACTGTTCCGGGTGGTTGAGCGAGATACAGGGCCGGTCATCGGCAACGCCTTGCGGAATCACGACATGGGCGTGAAATCCCTGCTGCTGCACACTGTCCAAATGGACAAAACCTCCCATGGCGTTCAGGATCCCCTTGGCAATGGGCAGGCCAAGACCAAGACCTCCCGCAAGGCGGTTGCTGCCGGAATCCGCCTGATAAAACACATTGCACATCTGATCGATCTGGTCCTGCGTCATACCGACGCCTGTGTCGCGGATATCCACAATCAGGTTGATGCCATAGCTCTCCGAACGGTATCTGATTCTGACATTGATACCGCCCTCCTCAGTGAATTTGATAGAGTTTTCTACCAGGATTTTAAGCACTTTGGAAATCTTCTCCACATCCCCCACAAGCACCGTCGGCATCTTTGGGTCGATATCGAAAACAAATTCAAGATGCTGGCGGTTTGTTTGCAGGGCGGTGGTTGTGACCACGTCATTCAGAACGGAGGTAATCATGTATTCTTTTTTTACGGGAACCAGTGTGCCTGCCACAATTTCGGTGTAGTCAAGCATATTGTTGATCTGGTTCGAGAGCCGTTTGCCCGCCAGTTCAATGGAATTCATTTCCGTGCGGATATCCTGAGGGAGATCCCTGCCCAGCGCCACCTCACTGATTCCGATCACCATATTGATAGGCGTTCTCAACTCATGGGATACATTAGAAAGGAACACGGTGTTCTGCTTCTCCACCGCCTTAAGTTCTGCGAAAAGGCCGCTGTACCACTGATGCTGCGCATCCCGGCGATTGATCCAATGTGCCGCAAGCACTACGCTTCCGAAGGTCACAAGCGCACCGAGAGCCAGGCTGAAGATGTTGCGGTCTCCCATATCATAGGAGATCGTGCGCAGCATGACGACGTGGTATAACAGCGCAAAGACATAGAGCGTCGCCGTTACATAAAGAACCCATTTCTTGTTCAACATAAACAGCACAAGGATCAGGATGCAGGACACAGCGGGTATATCAAACAGACTGGATGGGTGTACTCCGAAAAAGAAAAATTCGGTAAGCAGCAGTCCGGCACAAAGGTTCTCATAGAGCGTATCCGAGCCGAGTCGTACAATATGCAAAAACCAGACAACAAAGCAGCCCACGACAAGGAGAAGAATCATCCAAAACTCCCAATCCATGATAACCGTAACAATACTCAGCATCCCGGTAAAGATCGTGGTAATGCCGGCCAGCAGCAAATGCCTGCTTGTCTGCTCTTCTGTCCTCATTTCTTCTCAAGCTCCCGCGAGATGCGCTTGATCAGCTCCTGGGGACGGAACGGTTTTTTGAGGTAGTTTACAGCTCCCAGATTGATGGCGTTTACAACATCTTCCTCCAGGCCGGAGGCCGTCAAAAAGATCACAGGGGCCTTAATACCTGCCTTTTTCATATTCCTAAAGGTTTCCATGCCGTCCATCTCCGGCATATCAATGTCCAAAAGGACAAGATCCACCTCTTGGATCCCCAGCAGTTTCAGAGCCTCCGCTCCTGATTCCGCAAGAATCACATCGTATTCATCTGACAGGATTATCCTCGTCCGCGCAAGATTCATACTGTCATCGTCCACCACTAAAATGCTGCCCTTCCTATTCATACATTCGCCCCCTGATTTGTTTCATAGTATTTTTGAGAAAGCTTAGAGCCATCATTCACAGCCGATTTATACCAATTGGGCAATCTCATGGTCTGCAATGTTGGGAGATGCCATGGCAAAAGTGCCCAAAACCTGTACTTTGATGTTTTTTAAACAGGCCCTATAGTTTTCAAACTTATTTTATTGTAAATCTAAGGGGAAATCAAGTCAATTCTATAATTTTCTCTTGACAAGCTGCCTTCCTCGTTACACCTGAGTTTAACACCTTAATATCCTATAAATAGCCGGTACCCCTCATGGTTACTGGTATTTTTTTGTCAATATTTGTTATCTTCTGCATAATGTATATTAACGTATATTTCAAAATATGGTACACTTTACTTATTTATACTGTAACGATTTCAAAATTAGGTATGCTATGGGCGGCAGTATCTGACCGCCCTATAGCTTTAACTCCGTCAGGTCGTTTGGATCGAACTGCATCTTCCCACACAACCGTTGAACGCTTTTCTTTATCGGACACACTACCCATTCTCCGTCCATCTTTCCAGCCTTGATTTTTATAAGCGTCTGTGTCAGGTCTTTGTAAGATATGTTTTTGGATTCCCCAATGGAGGCGATCTCTCCAATTGCATTTACCCCGATGATGGTGGACAGATGGTTCAGGAACAGCCATGCCTCCTCCGTATAGTTGTTCCTCATATAGGATGCCTCATAGGACATGGTGTCCCCATATGTCTTAAAGAACTGTTCAATCGCCTGTCTCTGCTTGTATATGCTGTAGACCTGGAATGCATTCAGGTCCAGCCTGTTCGACTTTAAGGTGATGGTCCCCATTTCTTCCTTGTCTGCATAGGCTTCCCGGATTGTGATGGGCACCAGCGCTTCCAGCTCCTCATCAGTCAGGCGGCCTTTCCCTTTCAGCCTGCGTGCCGTCTCCCGTCCCTTTTTCAGTTCCGCCGCATTGTTCTTCTTTTCCGTCCTCTTCGTGACATCCGCAATCTCCTGTGCCAGCAGTTCCGTGTCAAGGAACAGGTGGATGTTGAAGCCCTCCTCCGGAATGGCCAGGCTATGTATCCCGCGCCCGTTGAAGCTGAAGGCTCCTTCATATCCAAAGGGCGAGGCCGGGACACGGCCTTTTACAAAACGGTTCCCCCTTTTGGGCGGCATCACATAGTTCAGCCCGGATCCCTCAAGCAGGGTGAAGCCGTCGCTGCTTGCGAAGCCTTTGTCCGCTATGACGGTGCAGCTGTCCGTATGGGCCGTAGACTCTTTGAGTATGTCAGTGAAAGCGGAGACATCAAGGGTGCTCCCAAGGTATTGTTTATAATATACGGGACATCCAGTGCCGCCTCCCAAGGTAAAGAGGTACAGTAGGTTGATCTGCGGCTTGTAGCGCATCTTGGAATCATATCCGCATTCCGCATTGTCCACGGTACGGGATGCGGACAGGAGCCTGTGCCCGTCAAACAGGAGGAAGCGTTCATGCTCGGCGACCATCTCCTGCATATAGCCGCGTATCGCGCCCCTCATCCTTCCCAAAGTGTTCAGGAACTCCGTGACGGCATTCGGCATGAAGGAGAGCCCCGGATAGAGGTACGACAGGATGCTGTCCTCATAATGGAGCTGCAGCCGCCGGAAGCGGCAGTCATATATGGCACGGACGACTGCTGCCACGTAGATGGCCTCCCACAGGTCAGGGAAATGCTTCTGCAGCCTGCTGCGCATCCATTCGGTTCGCTGGTAGACATAATTTACAGCCCCGACTTCCACTACGTCATTCAGGACAGGGTTGACGCATCCACGCCTTGCCCTGCTTGGGACCAGCCCTTGTTCGGTTATGCTTCCGAGAATCTTCCCTGACTTTTTTCTTGACCGTCCAAGCTGTGGGTCATAGACATTGCTCCGCTCATATAGGTACCAATGCCCCCGGATATATTTTATCTCCGTATTGGCAGGCCGTACAAAGTTCATTACAAAATCAGGCTTCTCCATCATGTCTACCTCCCTATAGCATACCTAATTAGGTATGCTATAGGGATAACATGAGGCGTCTAAAGAATCAATAGAAATGCCACATTTTAGGGATTTTTCCAGCTTATACCTGGTAAGCAGACAGGTTGTGGCATGCCTAATTACAATCGTTACAGTTTAAAATATTAAAAAAATTTTTTCAAACATCAAATCCGGCCGATATACCACATGCAGACAAAATACGGGAAGCCTTAATTTTACTGGCTTCCCGTTACTTTTGGTGTAAAACTTGAGATAGTAGCTATGGATAAAAGTCAATATAACGAGAAAATATATCTACACCCCAATACATTCAAAGGATTGCATAAGATCCTATTATGGGTTACAATCTTAACAAGAGCTGTTGATTATGTTTTATGTGTTGGAGGTGTAGTAATGAATATGACTGAGGTTGCAAGGTTACTTTTAGGTTTACGTGCTGCCGGATGGACTGAAAAAGAAATAAATGATTTTGTACTTTATATTGAATCCGGTGATGAGCAATATAAACCTACCAACAAAAGGGAAAAATCGGAATAATTTCCTACGTAAATCCGTGTGCAACTCCCGGAGGGTTTATAGCAAACGGCAAATATTTTGTCGTTTGCTATAGAACAAACGCCGTCACGCTCCGCGAGTCGGCTTATTGTAACAAACGCCGTCACGCTCCGCGAGCCAGCTTATTGTAATAAATAAGCCTGCCCTGGCACTTGGCCGGTACAGGCAGGCTTATAACCAAATCGAAGGTCAACCGCTTTGTGAAGAACAAATCCGTTGATGCATATTGTATTGTGCATTCTGTCCTACACCCCTACCCCTGATAATTCCTGTAACTCCACACCATCACCAATACACAAAAAAGAGCAATCACAGCATACTCCCCGCCCCGGAATAGCAGCATGGTTCTTGTGGTCACTTGTTCTAAAGCATTGCCAAGGCAGGAATAAATCGGGCTGCTGGAGATCATACATTTAAAGACAAACGAAAACCTCGGGCTCATCAGTGGATAAAACGTCTGATAAAAAATCCACAAAAGAATGGGCAATAAGAAGAAAATCAGCCCCAGAATCAATGCCGTAAAATTCTGTTTTGAAACCGCAGAGACAAACAGCATGAATACTGTCAGCAATGAAAGCCCGGACAGAGCCAGAAGAAAGTACCTTGCAAAAAAACTTCCGATAGAAACATAGCTTACACTCGCCATCCATTCCGTGGACAGATACCAACTGCCATCCAGCATTCCCGCAAAGCACCCGAGTCCCTGAAAACCATAAACGCTTCCGCAGAGAAGAACCATCAAAACCGTACAAATCCCAAAAACTCCAGTGCCAAACACCACTCCTGCGGCCAGCTTCGCATAAATATCCTTCTTTTTTCCGTGTGCTGTGGTCAGAAGGATGGATATGGTTTTCAGGGAATACTCCTCCGCAAATACCGATGAAAGCGCAATGATCAGGAAAATTCCGACCAACAGGGTTCCCATCGTATAAAGCTCCTTTAACACCTGCCAGCCCCGGATATAGGTAAAATAAACAGGTTCCCCGGTAAGCCTCCCCATGGCTGAGTCGGCAAGCGGAACCGTCCGGGTTGCGCACGCAGGCTCCTCACCTCGATAGACTGCGTCGGTCAGATCGTTATCTGTAAAAAAGGTATTGACATAATTCCGGTTGGTAACGATTCCTTTTGCGGCGTATTCCTGAAAAAGACATTTTTCTGCCATTCTGCTGACCACATCATCTGTCAGCACACCTTCAAATTCTGCTGCCAGCTCCTTATCCTTTGCAATGGCGGCAAATCCGGAATAATCTTCTCTGCTCTTCCCGCTTCCGATACTGCACCGCTCATTCCATGGGCCGCTCATCATAAAAAGCAGCACTATCCCGGCTACCACCACTATGAAGCTGATCTTCACGATTTTCCGGCTGCATATTTTATACAATTCCTCTCTCATCAGTCTCATATCTATCCCTCCTATTTTTAGTTCCGCAGTTGTTCTTCAATGCGCCTTTATCTAGAACGATTTCTGGCTGCTTTCGCATCCATAAATCGTTCTGGGCATTTTCGAACAACTGCTGTTTTAAGTTCCGCAGTTGTTCTTCAATGCACAGAACAACTGCTGTTCATGGCAAAGTAGTACAAATACACATCCTCCAGATTGGGCTCTGCAGGCAGAGCATCCTTTGTGGGCTTTTCCTCTGCCACAATCCGCAGATTTACCTTATCTCCGCAGTTTCTCAGATTGGAAATGGCATACCGTTCATTCAGCTCCTGGGCCTGTCTGCCCTCCGCTGTACATTCCCAGACACAGCCCTGTATCTTTTCCGTGATCTGGCTTAAATTTCCCTGCAGGATAAGCTCTCCCTGCTTCATCAAAAGAATCCTGTCCGCAATGTACTCCACGTCCGAGACAATGTGGGTGGAAAGGATAACGATCCGGTTTCTTGAAAAGGAACTGATGATATTGCGGAAACGGATTCTCTCCTTGGGATCCAGCCCCGCCGTGGGCTCATCCAATATCAGTATTTCCGGATCATTTAACATGGCCTGGGCAATCCCCAGCCGCCGCAGCATGCCGCCGGAAAAGGTCTTAATTTTTTTATTCCGCACCTCATAGAGTTCTACCATGTGCAACAGCTCTTCCGTTTTGCTCCCGATCAGTTCCGGGGGAAGAGCCTTCAGCTCCGCCAGATAACGCAGGTAACGCTCCGCTTTCATTTCCGGATAATAACCGAAATCCTGGGGCAGATATCCCAGCATCCGCCGGTATTCGCCGCCCATCTCCCGAATCTGTACCCCGTTGCAGAGCACGCTTCCCGATGTGGGTTTTAAAATGTCGCACAGCATCCGAAGAAGAGTGGTCTTGCCCGCGCCGTTTGCCCCAAGCAGCCCGTAAACTCCTTCTTCCATTTTCAGAGAAAGGTCGGCCACCGCCACTTTATTTTTGTACTGCTTCCTCAAATGATTTAATTCCAGTGTGAGCATATCATCTCTCCTTCCCTGACCTGTCCCAGCATCAGACAGGTTTCCACGCCAAATACAACAACAGATGCCAAAAGCAGCAGCATCCAGGCCGCGAGCATGCCTTCCTCATAAGCCCATGGAGTTTCCAGCAAAATCAGCCATAAGCAGGCGCACACCACTCCCACTGCCAGAATTACAAACAGCATATTCTTTTCCCCCAGATAATTTTCTCTCAGAAAAAGAAAAACGGCAAAATACATACAGTTTGAAGCCAGAAAAGGCGTCAGGATATAGAGCAGTACCTTCAAAAGCTCTTCCCTCATCCATCCCTTCAAAATAAAAGCGCACACACAGATAATCACGCCGTTTACCAGCCCTGAAAGGATCATGCGCACTGCCACAATCTCACCCACATGGAAAAAACAGGAAGCCTCCAGTTCACCCATATGATTTGCAAAAATCCTGCTGACGCTGATGGCTCCAAAAATCCCCATAAAGGCGATGCCCGAGGACAGGAGCGAGAGAAACTCTATCCGCCAGCCTTCCTCCCGGCTCAGGAACTTTATCAGTCCTAAAAGAACTGCTGCCATAAACACCGGAAAAAACAAATACCCCTTTTCCATATACCGAATCTGCACATAAAGCCTGTGGGCAGGAGAAGGGGTGCTGCGGATTTTTTTCTCTTTCACCGCCCCGCTGATGCTTGCAAGCGCTATTGTTCTTTTTTGGGAATCAATCAAAATATCCTCCTGCAGAGCTGCAAATTCTCTCTCCATTCTGCTTTTTTCTTTCACTTATCATTCTCCTCCATACTCTTTTTCATCTTCTCCATTCCCTGCCTTAGCCTGGATTTCACTGTGGAAATGGAGACTCCGGTTATAGCGGCAATCTCCCGGATTTTCATGCCGCTGTAATAATACAGAATCAAAGCCTCCCTCTGATTCTGGGAGAGCTTTCGCAGCTCTTCCCAAAAGAACTGCCTCTCCACCAACTCCGAAATCTCATCCCGGCTCTCTTCCTTTGCTCCCCGGCAGACAGAATCCTCCTCAGGCTCTCCTGCCAGAACTGTCAAAAACCCGCTTTTTTCCTGCCTTAAGTAGTCCATACAGACATTCCGTGCAATCGTGAGCAGATAGCCTTTCAAATTTCTGTACCGATAGTGCTCCACATACCTGATGAACTTAAGAAAGGTTTCCTGAGCCAAATCATAGGAGTCCTCCCTCTGCCCCGTGAGATAGCAACAGAACCGGTAAATATCGTCATAATATTTTTCAGCGATTTCATTCAGAAGCTCTTTCTGCCCCCGCTGTATTTTGTAAATCAGGGTTCTGTCATCCACCTGGGTTCTCCTCTCTCGTGATTGTCGTTCTATTAATATAACTAATTTTACAGGAAAAAGGTTTTAGGAAAAATAAAAAAGGTGTAAAACCTTTCATAGGAAACGATAAGTTTATCGGTTGTTTCCTAATTATAAAGGTCTTACACCCCGTTTTTACAGCAAACGGCATCTGAAAATTTATTCGGGAAAAAATCCCTCCAGGCTGCAAAACAGCCCTACCTCCCGGCAGTCCGGCTCCTCCGGCGCGTTTTTGCATTAAGTAAAGCCATACAATCTCCTCTAATCAGCTCTGTCACAGGCATCCGCGCTTTTTTCTCCCATCGGTTTCAATACCTTCTGATAAGTATTTCTGATCGTCAACAACGCATAGGTCAGGGCACAGATATCAGAAAACCAGAACACATACCATACCCGGTCAACGCCTGCATATTTTGCTGTAAAATAAATAATGGGAACGGGCAAAAGCTGACGCAGCAGCGTCCCAACCATGTTGACCATACCATTTCCCATACCTGTATAGGCATATCCGATCACCAGCACAATTGCTGTGGATATAAAAATCAGTGAAAGAATCCGCAGCGCGGGAACTCCCATTTCCAGCATTGCTTCGCTTGCATGATACAGCCCAAGAAGCCGCGCCGGAATAACATTGAATAAAAACGTTCCCACCGCCATGACAATCCCTGCCAAAAGTGCGGCAAACCTGATTGCCTCCACAATTTTCTCCGGCCTTTTGGCACCGTAGTTGTAGCCCACAATCGGGATAAGCCCCTGGGCGATACCGCTTGAAGGCATAAACACGAAGTTCTGCAGCTTGTAGTAAATGCCAAAAAATGCCACTGCCGTGGCGGAATACACCACCAGAATATTGTTGACGCTCATGATCATCAGACTGCCCATGGCCTGCACCATCATGCTTGGGAGCCCGACTTTGTAAATTGTTGCTATCACACTTTTTTCCGGTTTATATCCCCTGATCTTAATGCCAACTTGCTTATTGCAGAACAGATTCAGCAGGATTGCCACTATGGCTGCCACCCACTGTCCGATCACCGTTGCAATGGCGGCGCCTGCGGCACCCATAGCCGGACAGCCGAAGTAACCGAAAATCATAATTGGATCCAGTATGATATTGACCACACATCCGCTGATCTGAGCCGCCATGCTCAGCGACGTCTTCCCCGTGGACTGCAGCATGCGCTCAACAATCGCCGCTATAAAAATCCCCAGGCTGAACCAGGTGCAGATGCGCAGATACACAATACTTGGCTCCAAAAGTGCGGCGTCCTGTGTGTACAAGCTGAAAAACCAGGGTGCCAGAAAGGTTCCAAAAAGGACAAAAACAAGGGAAGAGGCAGCCCCCAGCAAAAATCCCGTAGTGGAAATATTCCCCACTGCCTCATAATCCTTTGCACCGATCTTACGGGAGATCAAAGAGTTGATCCCTACGCCGGTGCCCACGGAAACCGCAATCATCAGCATCTGAACCGGATAGGCCAGTGAGGTTGCCGTCAATGCCTCCTCACTGATACGCGCTACAAAGATACTGTCAACAATATTGTACAGAGATTGCACCAAAAGCGAGATCATCAGCGGAACCGAAACATTGATGACCAGCTTTTTAACGGGCATAGTCTCCATCTTGTTTGGTGAATTGTTTTTCATTGCCAGCCCATCTCCCACCTTACCTTATTGCTCCCAGCTGTCCAACAGCTTTTTAAGCAGGCCTTTCAGACATTCCTGCTCCCCTTCATCCAACGCGGTGAAAAGTCGGTTTTCTTCGCCCGCCTCCTGGTGCTTACCGCCGCTGTGATGCAGATAATGGCCGCATCCGCGCATCAGACCATAAAGATCATCTGATTTGCCATGCCCGTGGCCTTCTTTGTGTCCGTGGCCATGGTTTTCGCTGTGGCCATGGCCTTCTCCATACCCATGTCCTGCTCTCTCATCCGCTTTTATCCCTTCCGGATTTTCCAGTTGTTCAAAATAGTGTCTGCCCCTGCCGCATTTAAGCGCGTCTGCCGGACATTGATTGGGACACTGGTTACAATTTGTTATTTTATTATTTTCCATAGTAATCTCCTCCTTGTTTCTCTCAATTTAATAAGGTACCTTGATAATAGCACTGTTGCTTACATTTGTCAAGGTACCTTATAAATATTTTTTATTCAATTATCTCCCATATTTGATATCATGGTATCAGATGGTATTTATATTCCTGTTCCAGTTCCTCTGCCAGGTACGCATCGCTCATGCAATGCATATCCGAAACACCGTCACGGAGCAGCGGATAGACCTCGGAATGGTAGAAGAAATCCAGTGCCGCATCCAGTGAGATCCCCTGCCCTCTGGCAAAGCACTCAATGACACGGCTATATTTTTTTTGAAGTAAAATCGGGTTTGCGTTCATACTATCTCACTCCCTTCAAAGTGTAGAAGCTCCAATGCTTTTTCTGTGCGGAAACAGATTTGCAGGTTTGGCTTTTCATAACGCAGACGATTGATTGCTTTTCCGCGATTTCCAAATAGGAACCATGATAAAAAATCATACTTCCACACCCCTTTCTTTCATTACATCAAGGAGTTCGTCTACGATATATTCCCGGCTCTGGGTGTGCAGAGCTTCATATTCCGGCACGATGTAGCCATTCAGGATATCACTCTTTTCGGTAAATGCCTGATAAATCCGTTCACCATTCACGCCGAGCTTTGCGGCAACATTTTCAATGCAAAATACGGCAAATTCCAGCTCGTTGGAATTTTTGATGACATAAGGATGCCTGGCATAGCCTGGTATCCGTTGTTTTTCGTCCGACATCATAAGCATCCTCTCCTTTATTTTAGTCAAAAGCATTCCGAAAAATTGCATAATTCTTCTTCATGTCATCATTCAAGCCAGCTTATTGTAATAAAAATTATCATACCACAGGATTACGCTTTTAACAAATAGGAATGCACATAGAGCGAACAATCGTAACTATTCAGCCTTCGGCTTCATAGTTACGGAATCTGCCCATTTATAAGTCGCCTACGGCGAGGGGCAGATTCCCTCTTGGCTTAATTTACATGTTCTTACGGACTTTGCAGCAGGTGCAAAGTCCTGGGCTGAATAGTTACCAATCAGCTACCTTCTCCTCTCATACCCCAGAACACTCACTCCCACGGACAACCCGAAAATAACTGCCACCGCAATCCCTGCTGCCAGAAGATAAGACATCACGGAGTCTGACATCAGGGAGTCTGCCATCACGGAAAAGCCCGCCCCATCCTCAAAATATTTCACCATATAAAATACGGGAATGACGATCACCAGCCCCATGGCCTGAGCGGACTGCACGCCAAACCAGTAGGTCAGCGGCAGGCATATCCCCGTCCATAACAAGGGAAGAAAAACCGCCCCAAACATGCCAAGTCCCCACACTGCCGGGTCAAAGCTTCCGGAAATCACACCGGATAAAAGATTAAATATGATACTTCCCAAAAGACTGATTCCCAGGGTAAGAAGCACGGATATATACTTGCTTGCCACCACCGAAAATCCGCTCATCGGCAATACCCTCTGATATTTTTTCCAGCCTGCCCTCTCATCCCCGGCAAGACTTATGATATTCTGCATTCCTACTGTCATGGCAAACATAATGGAGGCCATAAGCCCGCCATAATTTCCCGCACTGAAAATCAGCAGAGCCGTAAATCCCACTGCTATTGCAATCACCTTTTTATCAATACACTTACTTGAGAGTTAAAAGTTCTATCGCAAAAAAATAACCCTTTCGTATAGATTTATGGTATCTTTAAGTTGTGACACTTA
>ERZ808044.77-NODE-77-length-137188-cov-12.188475_pt1 | contig 137188 bp, 123 predicted proteins | sample MGYA00380195_ERZ808044 | MGnify/ENA primary metagenome ERZ808044 (study PRJEB31490, sample SAMN06133423) | mouse gut metagenome | isolation source: Z7_2 | host: mice | place: China: Chengdu | collected 2015-05 ...
TAGCAAGGATCGTGGCACAGGAGAGTGAAGACAAGTCACGGTCCTGGATAGACAGGAAGAAGAGTACGATCGAGCATTTGAGGAATGCACCCAGAGAGGTGCAGATCGTAGGGCTTGCGGACAAGCTCTCTAACATACGGGATATTGACAGGGATTACCCGGTTGTGGGTGAGGAGTTGTGGAACAGATTCCGTATGAAGGATAAGCGTATGATCGGATGGTATTACAAGGGCATCAGGGATGTGCTGAAAGAAGGCTTTGACGGAAGTGATGTCTATGAAGAATACTGCCGGCTGATTGAGAAGAATTTTGGGGGGTTAACGGGACAGAGATAATGTTCCTTATAGTAAGAAGGATCGATGTGAGATGATTATCAGTGCAAGCAGAAGAACGGATATTCCGGCTTTGTATCCGGAATGGTTTGTGAATCGTCTGAAAGCCGGGGAGGTACTGGTTCCCAATCCATATAACCGTAAGAAGGTTAAGCGTATCTTTTTGTCTCCTGAGACGGTAGACTGTATTGTGTTCTGGAGTAAGAATCCGGAACCGATATTTCCGTATCTGAGAGAGATAAGTAAGATGGGGTATGAATATTATTTTCAGATGACGATTACAGACTACGAAGAGGATATGGAGGTGAATCTGCCCGGTACGGCAGATTCTATGGCGACTTTTCTGCTGATGAGTGAAAAGATAGGAAGAGAACGCATGGACTGGCGGTTCGATCCGATTATTCTTACGAAGAAATATACCATATCTTATCATCTTGAGCAGTTTGAGATGATGTGCAGTTGGCTGCATGATGCAACAACCAGGTGCATTATTAGTTTTGTAGACGCTTATAAGGATTGTCCGTTTCGGGAATTGAAGGAAGAAGAGATTCTTGAGCTGGCAGGCGGATTGTCTGAGATTGCCGCGAGATACCGGCTGCCGCTCTACACATGTGCGGAGAAGGTGGATCTTGAAAGATTTGGGATCGGACACTGCGCATGTATTGATAAGAAGAAGATTGCCGGTCTGACAGGTTACCGGCTTGACCTGAAGAAGGACGCAGGACAGCGCAGGGAGTGCCGCTGTGTGGAAAGCGTGGATGTCGGTATGTATCATACCTGCATTCATGGCTGCAGATATTGTTATGCGTCTGGAAGCCAGGAGAATGCCAGAAATAAATATCAGCAGCATGATCCGGATTCTCCGATGCTTGTGGGGAATCTTAAGGGGGATGAGGCTGTGACGGAGCGCGCTGCGGTTACCGGCAGAGATATACAGATTTCTCTATTTGATCTGCCGGGAATGTATACAGGATTTTGACAGTGTAGGAAACAGGCCGGGAAAACAGCCCGTACAGGGGATGTTTTTCCGGCTGTTTTGTTGATTGGGTAATTGACAAAATAATGGCAAAGTGGTATATTTGTACTATAGTCTAAACCATAGTCTAAAACTATCCTGAGGGTAGAAAAGAGGGAAAAATGAAGAATATTACGAATATACAGAAATTCTCCATCCACGACGGGGACGGCATCCGTACATCCGTATTTTTTAAAGGATGTCCCTTAAGGTGCGAGTGGTGCCATAATCCGGAGACTCAGCGGTACGAAAGAGAGATGCAGTTCGAGCCGGAGAAATGCACAGGCTGCGGCGCCTGTGTGAAGGTCTGTCCGAACCAGGCGCTTACTTTGAAGGATGGAAGGCCGGTATTGGACAGGGAAGCATGTACGTTATGCGGCAAATGTGAGAATTACTGCCCGGCCGGGATACGTGAGATCATCGGACGGGAATATACGGTGAAGGAATTAGTGAAGGAACTCCTGAAGGATCAGATATTCTATGAGGATTCCGGCGGAGGTGTCACATTGTCCGGCGGGGAAGTAATGACGATGGATATGGATTATATTCTGGCGGTTGTCAGGGAATTGAGGCGCCAGGATGTGAAGGTTGCGATTGATACCTGCGGATATACGGACTATGAGAGATTTCGGACGCTCCTGCCTTATGTTGACATATTCCTCTATGATGTGAAGATCATGGATCCAGAGCTTCATAAGAGATACATAGGAACAGATAACGTCAGGATACTTGAGAATCTGGTCAATCTTGCGGGGGATGGCGCAAGAATCTATATTCGGATCCCTGTGATCAAAGAAGTGAACGGTAATGAGAAGAATATGGAAGAGACCATAGAATTCCTTAAAACACATGATATCCATCCGGCCCAGGTGAATCTGCTGCCATATCACGATACTGGAAGCGGGAAGTATCCGAAGCTGGATATGGAATATAAAGGAACAAATCTGCATGCACCGGACAAGGAAGAGATGGAGCGGCTTGTCCAGCTCTTTGTTGACGCCGGATTTGCGAACACTAAAATAGGAGGGTAAGAATATGGCGAAACAGCGCGGTATGAATGAAAGAATCCAGAAGCTCAGGGAACTCAGTGTGACCACACCGGTCCATATTGATCTTGAGAGGGCGAAGATCGAGACTGATTTTTACAAAGAGAACGACGGCAAATACTCTGTTCCGGTTATGAGGGCGATGGTTCTTAAGGAGTATTTTTCTAAGAAGACGCTGTATCTGGGAGACGGGGAACTGATCATAGGCGAGAAGGGGAGGGATCCCCAGGCATCCCCTACGTTCCCGGAACTATGTTGTCACAGTGTCGAAGATATGACGGTCATGAGCGAGAGAGAACTGGTATCTTTCCATACGACAGAAGAAGACAGGAAGCTGCAGGCGGAGGAGATTATCCCTTATTGGACGGGGAGAAGTATGAGAGAGAAGATACTTGCCAGGATGACGCCCGAGTGGCATGAGTGCTACAGCGCAGGTATGTTTACAGAGTTTATGGAACAGAGGGGACCGGGACATACGTGCGGCGGCGAGCAGGTATTTACAACCGGATATATGGATTATAAAGCGAAGATCAAAGAGACCATGGATTCTCTGGATTATATCAATGATCCGGAAGCGGTCAATAAGTGTGAAGAACTGAAAGCGATGGATATCTCCTGTGATGCGGTGATCATTCTGGGCGAGCGTTACCGTAAGCTGGCTCTTGAGATGGCCGCGAAGGAAGAGAACGAGACCAGGAAAGAGGAGCTTCTTAAGATTGCAGCCAATCTTGAGGTAGTTCCGGCCCATAAGCCGCAGACGTTCTGGCAGGCGATTCAGTTATATTGGTTTACACACCTCGCTGTTACGACAGAATTGAATCCGTGGGATGCTTTCAGCCCGGGAAGGCTTGACCAGCATCTGAACCCATATTATGAGAGGGATGTTGAGGCGGGCATTCTGGATGATGAGAAAGCGTTGGAGCTTCTTGAATGCCTGTGGGTGAAGTTCTACAACCAGCCTGCGCCTGTTAAGGTCGGTATTACCCTGAAAGAGAGCGCGACCTATACGGATTTTGCCAATATTAATACGGGCGGAGTGACACCGGACGGACGTAACGGCGTGAATAATGTAAGTTATCTGATATTAGATTGTATGGATGAGATGAAGCTTGTCCAGCCGAATTCAAATGTTACGATCAGCAAGAAGACCCCGGCCAGATTCCTTAAAAGAGCGTGCGAGGTTTCCAGAAAGGGTTGGGGGCAGCCTGCGTTCTATAATACGGAGGCACAGATCATGGAACTTGTCAATGCAGGCAAGGAGCTTGAGGATGCGAGACGAGGCGGTTCTTCAGGATGTGTGGAAACCGGAGCATGGGGCAGCGAGGCTTATATTCTCACCGGATATCTGAACATTCCGAAGGTACTCCAGTTGACGCTGTTCAATGGGTTCGATCAGTATTCCGGCAAGCAGATTGGTCTGAAGCTTGGCTATGCGAAGGATTTTAAGACTTATGAGGAGCTTTGGGAGGCATTTAAGAAGCAGCTTGAGCATATCGTTAATATCAAGATCCGCGGCAACAATGTGATTGAGCAGTTGTATGCGCAGGAGATGCCGGCGCCGTGCCTTTCTGTTGTGACCAACGACTGTATTTCCAATGCAAAGGATTATAATGCGGGCGGTGCGAGATACAACACGAATTATATCCAGGGCGTTGGAATCGGTACGATCACGGATTGTCTTTCAGCTATAAAGTATAATGTATACGACAAGAAGAACTTTACGATGGAAGAGCTGATTGAGGCTATGGAGCATGACTTCGAAGGGTATGATGTGATCTATCGGATGGTTCACGACAAGACCCCGAAGTACGGCAATGATGACGATTACGCGGATGATATTATGCAGGATGTATTCGAGCTGTACAGAAGTTCTATAACAGGACGTCCGAATATGAAGGGCGGTAAATACGGAGTGGATATGCTTCCAACCACCTGCCATGTATACTTTGGTGACGTGATCCTTGCAACACCAAACGGCAGGAAAGCACACAAGCCGGTGTCTGAGGGAATTTCCCCGGAGAAGTCCGCAGATACCAACGGACCTACGGCGGTAGTGAAGTCCTGTGCGAAGATGGATCATCTGGCAACTGCGGGAACACTGCTGAACCAGAAATTTACGCCGGATGTTGTCGCAGGGGAGGAAGGCCTTGAGCATATGGCCAGCCTGATCCGTTCGTATTTCTCCATGGACGGACATCATATCCAGTTCAATGTAATTGACAGGCAGACCTTGATCGATGCCCAGAATAATCCGGAAGATTACAAGGATCTGATCGTACGTGTTGCCGGATACAGCGACTTCTTCCGTAACCTGAGCAAGCCGCTCCAGGATGAGATCATCGAGCGTACTGAGCAGTCCTTTGACTGATCTGTAGCTGAACTGTTACACAAAGAATATGAGCTGGCATTCCTGAGATGTGAAGGGAACATCTTGGGAATGTCGGCTCTTTGTTATTTTTTACAGTTTCTTTACAGTTCTTTGGTTTCGCTTGCTTTTCTGCCGGAAACCCATTACAATGATATAAAAATAAATTAGAAAATGGTGATGGCATGGCAGAGATACGGAAGCGGCTGGTTTTTCATGGGAGAGTACAGGGAGTAGGCTTTCGTTACAGAGCGAGGCATCTGGCCGGGGCTATGGGCCTGACCGGCTGGGTTAAGAATGAGTATGACGGAACGGTCCGTATGGAAGTTCAGGGATCTGAAACTATGATTTATAAGCTGATGGAAGGGTTGAACCGGGGAAGTTATATATCGATTGACTGGATCGACGATGAAGAGATTCCGGTTGAGCCAGAGAGAGGTTTTCATGTGCATTAGATATAATCTGGTCATTATACAGAGAGACGGAGGATAAGGCAGTGGGAAGGGATACTGAAAAAAAGAGTGTGAAGAGCCGGATTGTGTCGGCGGCATGGCAGTTATTCTATGAGAAGGGATACAATGGTACGACAGTGGATGATATCATCGAATTGTCAGATACATCGAAGGGTTCCTTCTATTATTATTTTAGTACGAAGGACGAGCTGCTGGATACATTGGCAATGATCCTGGATGACTATTATGAAGAACTGGAAGCGAAGATGGATCCGGATATGAACAGTTTTTCTAAGTTATTATATTTGAATTACGAGATGCATAGGATGATGGAAGAGAAGATCAATATAGATTTGTTGGCTTCTCTTTATTCGACGCAGCTTGTCTCAGAGAGGCCAAGCCACCTCCTTGATCAGAACCGCAATTACTACAGGCTTTTGAACCGGGTAGTGGAAGAAGGGCAGATCCGCGGGCAGATCCGAAAGGATATCCCTGCCAGCGAGGTGACGCGGTATTATGCGATGTGTGAACGCGCTCTTGTGTCGGACTGGTGCCTGAATAAGGGGAAATATTCGCTTGGGCAGTACAGCAGAGAATGTATGCCGTATATGTTGGAACATTTTAGGGCATAAGGCGTCGGATGGAGGGCAGAGGAGGCAGAAGCATGGTAATACAAGGCCTGAAAAAATTTTCACTGTTAGATTATCCTGGAAAGATGGCATGTACATTATTTGCGGCAGGGTGCAATTTCCGGTGTCCGTATTGTTATAATAAGCCGCTTGTAATAGATACCCATGAGAATCGGGATATTCCGCTGGAAGATATCTATATGTATCTGAAGAAATATTATGGAATATTGGACGGAATCTGTCTGACCGGGGGTGAACCGCTGATTCAGCGGGGGATTGAAGAGTTTCTGGGGAAGATTAAGGAGATGGGGTACGAGGTGAGGCTGGAGACAAACGGAAGCCTCCCGGATAAACTCAAGAAGCTTGTCTCGCAGGGATTGGTCAGTTATGTGGCTATGGATATTAAGAATTCCCGGGAAAGTTACGGCAAAACCGTAGGAATTGAAGGGTATGACGTGGATAAGGTGCAGAAAAGCGTGGAATATCTGCTTAGCGGTGCAATACCCTATGAATTCTGCACGACAGTCGTATTGGAGTATCATCAGAGGTCAGACTTTGAATCTATCGGCAGATGGATAGCGGGAGCAGAGCGATATTATCTCCAGCGTTTTATCAGTTCCGAGGGGGTGATCCGGGAGGGACTTCACCGGTATAATGACAGTATCATGGAACAGGCGCTTGAGATTGTAAAGAAGGATGTACCGTCTGCCAGGCTGCGGGGGTGGTAGTGTGCCTTGCAGTCTGGCGGTCTATACCGGATCTCCGATGATCCTGGCCTTTAACGCGCTGTCCCTTCCAATCTTAAAATGATCGGCTTTCAGGATCGCAAACGATGCTTCTGCGTTCCCGGCTCTCATATATTCTATCATTTTTTTGAGATTCTCATTGGTCTTAAAGATTTTCATTCCGTTTCTGACGGAATATTGTCCGATACGGATCAATTCACACAGGTTGTTTTCATAGATTTTATTAATACGCTCATTATCCAAAATGCTTATAATCTCCATGTGCATGGCAGTATCAGCGAGTTCCCACTCATAAGGATCTTCTGCGGATGCACACATACGGACAACTTTCTCTTCGATACGGTAGGAATACTCTTCGTGACGGCCCAGGGAGAAGATGAGCTGAAAAGCGGCGCCTTCCAACAGTTCGCGGATCTGGTACAGTTCATTGATGTCTTTGGCGGTGATCTCCCGGACGGTCATGGATTTGTAATAGTCGGATACGATCAGCCCTTCTGCTTTCAGCATCTGGATCGCTGCGCGGATCGGGCTTCGGCTCATGCCAAGCTTTTCGGTAAGCATGGCTTCGGTCAGCGGCATGCCTGGGGGATAGGTCAGGTTCAGTATGTTCTCTTTTATCTTTTCATAAGCCTGGACGGCAAGAGATTCGGTCTTTGCGGCCATGGTGATTCCTCCGTTTTGTCAAAATTATCTGTATGACTGCTTCAGTATCTGTCTTTATTCTGGTTCAGTCCCATTTTACCATGGAGAACCAAGATAAACAAGTTAAGGTTTTAGTTGACTTGAGTCCGATTCCGTGTTATAGTCATTACATAAGGTATTGTATACAAATTTATAATTTGTATACAAATTAATCTTTGAGACGGATTATCCGGAATATGATGAAGAAAAGGAAGGTGTTTCTAATGAAATTAGGATTTATCGGAACAGGTAATATGGCATCAGCCATCATGGGAGGGATTATTAAGAAACAGATCATCCCGGCAGAAGAGATCATAGGGGCAGATTTGTTTGCACCGGGAAGAGAGAAGGCGAAGGCGCAGTTTGGTATCCATGTGACCGACAGTAACAAAGAGGTTGTTGAGAAGGCGGATGTAATTGTGTTATCAGTGAAGCCGCAGTTTTATGCGGATGTAATTGGCGAGATCAGGGATGAGATCCGGCCGGATCAGATTGTAATCACGATAGCGCCGGGCAAGACGCTTACGTGGCTTGCAGAGCAGTTCGGCAAGGATGTGAAGCTTGTCCGGACGATGCCGAATACGCCGGCGATGGTAGGAGAAGGCATGACAGCAGCTTGTCCGAATGAGCATATGACAAAAGAAGAGACGGCATATGTGTGCACGCTGCTTGAGAGTTTCAGCCGGGTAGAGATCGTGCCGGAGCGTCTGATGGATACAGTGGTTTCTGTCAGCGGAAGCTCTCCGGCGTATGTGTTTATGCTGATCGAGGCTATGGCGGACGCGGCGGTATCCGGCGGGATGCCGAGACCTCAGGCATACCAGTTTGCTGCTCAGGCAGTGCTTGGAAGTGCGAAGATGGTACTGGAGACAGGGAAGCATCCGGGAGAATTGAAGGATATGGTATGTTCCCCGGCCGGAACAACGATCGAGGCAGTACGTGTGCTGGAGGAACGCGGTTTCAGGAGTGCAGTATTCGAGGCTATGAAAGTCTGTGAGGAGATCTCGAAGGGGATGTAACGTGACAGTATGAGCCTTCGTATTGGAGGAAGAGATGAACGAGATTATAGAAGCATTATATGCAAGAAAGTCTGTGCGTGTCTATACGGAAGAAGAGATATCACGGGAAGATAAAGAAGTTATTTTGAATGCCGCCCTGCAGGCACCATCCGCAGGATGTCAGTTATTGTATACGATTCTTGATATTACGGATCAGAGCAAGAAAGAAAGGCTTGCGAAGTTATGCGACGATCAGGCGTTTATAGCGAAGGCGAAAATGGTGCTTGTATTCTGTGCAGATTGCCGAAAATGGCTCTCTTTCTACCGGGAGGCGGGTCTGGCACCGCGTGAACCCGGAGTGGGAGATCTTATGATCGCAGCCCAGGATGCGGTGATTGCAGCCCAGAATGCAGTGACGGCGGCAGAGAGTCTTGGAATCGGTTCCTGCTACATAGGGGACGTGATGGAGAATGCGGAAGAGATGAAGGAACTCCTGGAGATTCCGTCTTATGTATATCCGGCGTGTATGCTGGTCTTCGGTTATCCGACCAGGCAGCAGAAGGAGAGGAAAAAGCCGGTAAGATTCCGTCTTTCAGATATTGTGTGTGAGAATGCATATCAGGATAAGAGCAGTCAGGAGATCCGTCAGATGTTTACGGATAAGACGGGGGATGAGAGTTATGAGGAATGGATGGAGGCGTTCTGGAAGAGGAAGTATGAGTCTGGCTTTGCTAAGGAGATGATCCGGTCTATGGAAGTATATCTCGAAGAATTTCTTAAGAAATAACACAGGTATTCCCGCAGAGCAGCGTGCAAGTGTACATGCTGATTTGCGGGAATTCTGTTTGATTATGGATAGTTGTTCAATATTTCTTGTAGTTTTCCGTCTTTTCTAAGAAAATCATATTCGTGATTTTCCGTGTTTTCCAGTTCCTTCAGTATTCCAGACAGCATTCTGGTTCCCATATTTGTTCCTTTCATGGAGAGATGCCGGTACAAAAGTGAGTGATTTGGCTTCCACTCCAGGCAAAGAGCCTGCAGCATCTTCTCAAGAGCACTAAGACATCTGCCGGTATCCTTTAGAGCGACTGCCAGCTGGAAATCCGCAATATACGAATTACAGTCCCACAGGTCAAATAATCTGGCGGTTTCTTTGGCAATTTCGGTTAGCTGTTCGGCCTCTGACAGACGATTTTCTTTGATTGCGATTTCCGCCAGTGTGAACAGAGCAGATTGTACATTGCTGGCCTCTGACAGAATCTTCCCTTCGATGATTCGTGCCGCCTGTTCCAGATTTCCCTCCTCCTGACAGAGGGTGGCTTCTAATAGTTTTTTGTCAAAGGTTGTGTCGGGCAGTTCATCTAATAGTTTTCGGGCAGCATCGAATTCCTTCTTTTCTCTGTACTTTGAGATCAGCATTGCTTTGGCATGACTGCTTACGGAAGGGTCATTGCTTTTTGCGGCCCGTGTATACATCTCTTCGATGTCGGCTGCGTATCGGCAGTTTCGTGGATTGTTCCCGGACAGGGCGATAAGCCCTTCGAGGGTTAATGCTGTATTCAGCAGCAGGGTATCACAGGAAGGGTATTCGTGAAGTTTGTCAAAAGCCATGAGAAATGCAGTGTCAATTCCCTCAGTGTCAGAGGCAGAAACTAATTCATTTATAAACATACCGACTTCTTCCCTTGACAGGTCATCCTGAAAAGAGAGAAGTGTGTTCAAGTCCGTGTCAAGCAGTCTTGCCAGTGCAGGAAGCAGAGTGATATCCGGGTAAGAGATGGCTTTCTCCCATTTGTTGACTGCCGGGGCAGAGACTCCAAGGAAAGAAGCCATCTGTTCCTGTGTGTAACCTTTTTCCAGGCGTCTTTGGCGGATGATTTCATTGATCTTCATTGCGGTTGTCCTCCTTAGATTGAGATGTTACTGAAATTATAACAGCGGAGCCGGGAGAGGACAATTGAAGCGTTATATATTTTACAGCATAAAAATTAACTGGCAGTTAAAAAAATGGGTACCACAAATAGTCTTGAAAACACGGTAAAATGTGTGTGAATCCCTCTGTTTTCAAGGCTTTCAAGAGATTTTTACACATTTGAAAAAACGTGTAAAAATATGGATAAACACGAACCGTTAGTGACACGTTAGCGACAAACTTTTATCCGTTCAATTTGCTTCCTTAGCTCTTCTAATTCCCGGTGCCGGTATACTTTATTTGTAACGTCGGAGAAGGAATGTCCGAGCATTGTTTTCTTGTCGTTTTCATTCACACCATACTTATCACAAAGGAGAGAAAAAGTATGGCGGCAATCGTGGGGAGTGTGTTTTTTGATTCCCAGGGCCTTTAAAGTTACATACATCGCTTTACGAAAATTTGACACATTTACAGGAAGATATGAACCAAGTCGTTCCAATCTTTTGTGTACTAACGGTAGGATGGCACTGTGGATCGGAACAATAGGCCTTCATAATATTCCCCGTTCCGGTACCAGGTAAGCACGGTGAAACCCTTATATCAGTCATCCACATAACAGATAGCCTTTTGCGGTACTGGGATGCCGTTCTCGTCGAATTCCTTCACTGGAGGGTAAACTCCATAGGGATTGGTACGGTTTTTGCCTGAGAGGCGTTTAATGCTTCCATAGCCGTTGGGGAGCTTGGGGTATTTCTTGCGTTTTGACATGGTATCACTCCTGAAAAAGGGTATAAAAAATAACCCTCGTAAAATGTGAAGGATTATGGTATAATCAACTTGATTCGGGTGATGTATACCACAATCCTCTGGTTTGCGAGTTACATCTATGTGAAACCGTTCCTGTTGGCGCAGGGGCGGTTTTTTATGCAACTTTTGAATAATCAATGATAGAAATTTCCTGCATAACTTTTTTTGCAGAATTAATGATTTCCTCTAATTGCTGGATTACATTACCTGTGTAAATAATTTCATTGCATTCCGAACATTTGAAGCAAGGCACGTTTCGGACGATTACGAGACAGTCTTGCAGATCGGTTACACTTGTTGTAATCCCTTTTTGGGCTGATGCACCACATTTCATACATTTCATGATTAATGCTCCTTTCTGGTTTTGAAGTCAGATTTCCACTTGTTAGTATCAGGATAGTATGCTGTTATCAAGTGGATATATTCGTTATCGGTACTTACTACAATATGGATAGGGACGTTATGTGTAGAAAGACCAAGAATTAAACAACTTGGAAAGGGTTTGTCATCTTCATATTGTTTTATTATTTCCCCGGACGTTATGCAGCTTACTACGTCATTAATTGCTATTCCACGTTCGATAAGTCGTATTCGAGCATGCTCGGGTGACAGCTATATTATTTATATTATTTAATGATTTCAACGTTTCAATATCAATCATTTCACAGATTCCCTTCTATTGTTTCTGTTGACATTTTACATAAACGCGGCTATTCCCCATACTTTCCAACCACTTTCCCCATGCAGACAATATTATCGTATTCAGAAATGAAGACGTTCGGGAAATTAGTCCCAGTTGGTTCCTTTCTCATTTGTTTATTTTTACGTTGAAAAAGCAACTCCTTCTATTCACGTAATTCAAGTAAATTATTAGAGATTGTTTGTGTAAGTTCATTTTGTTGCGTAGCGGTTAGTTTTTGAGAGGTCCTTATAACAATTGTACCAAGTAATGTATGAGAGCCGGAATTAAGAATGCCAGCCGTATCAAATGCCGCTAAGTATGTATTTCGGGCTTCTGCATCATTCAATGAAGAATAGACCTCTACACAACCGCCACAATCAGTACCTTTGTTTACAATATCGTTTCCTACAATTTCATCTTGGTTAATTAAAGGGCTGGAAAAGTAGATCGCAGAAGTATAGCCGCCCTGTTTATTCAGATTCCCATTAGGATCATGATCTTCTGTCACGGCCTGGCAAGCAGATATATTTTCAATACCTTGTAGCCGTTGAACAATAAAATCTCCACTAGGGTTGGTAATTTGCTTCATTTGTTTTATACTGTTTTCTAATGCGGATTTCTTTTCATTTATGTTATTAATAGCAGATGTATAATCTAATGGTTTAAGTAATTCTGAGGTGACGGCTATAATTTCATCCGTTTTACCAGGAAGTTTTGGAGTTTCTCTTTTTTCAAGTCCTGCTTCTGAAATAGCTGTAGTAACGTCATTAATAGTTGCTTCGTCATATACCGGTTCCCCTGCATCTAAAACGGTTTGTGCAGATTGTATGGTGCTATCAAGTTCTTGATTCTTTTGTTCCACTTGTTTGACGGCTGTGTTAAATTCTGATACAGCAGTATCATGTGGTTTTTTTATTTGAAAGTACCAGTAGCAAATTCCTGTGATAAGTATGATGATAGCTATAATTAGCAAAATACATACTTTTAGAGCTTTTTTGTTTGTCGTATTTTTTTTCATAGTACATCCTCACTTTCTCTTTTGTTCGACCTTACATTTGAGAAATTCATATAAACGCCGGAGCGGTTATACTTTTTATCAGGTGTACATTAACCGTCCTTTAGGTTCAGGAACTTCAAGCCCTCTTTCAAGAGTGACTTCTATCCATTCTTTTATAATGATTTCAGCATTGGCAATTGCTTCTTCAATAGTTTTTCCATCTGCCATACATCCGGGAAGTTCAGGCACTTCCACGATAAAGGCATTGTCATCATTAGACCAATAAATAATTCGTTCGTATTTGTACATACGGTACCTCCTAAAATCTGATTTGATATTTTTGTAAGAAGTTTCTAACCTGCTTAACTTGGTATGGTTTCGCCATATTGCCAGAAGGCTGTATATTTATATTCTCACGAAAATTATCATTAGAATATTATGAAGTGATCGCCTCTTATGCGACAGTCAAATCCCAAGATATCTAATAATTTTTGCAAATCTTTGAATTTTATGTTTTTGTCTTGTAATCCGCTTATGATTGAAAAATATAATTTTTCGGTTGCAGACATCTATATTATACTCCTTTTCTATGGAATAAACGCCAAAGCGGTTATATATTATTTAAAAATCAGCCATTATAGGATCATCCTTTCTTGTCGTTTCGATATAAAGGTCAGAGACAACGGATGGGATTCAGGGTTATTCAGGGCAAGAAGCTCAGGCACGGCAAAACGGGTTCGTTCTAACAAGGCATCAAAAGAGCCTGATTCCAGTACAAGGCCAGGGATATCATCGCTGGTAGCAATCCATACGTTGGCTTCATCATCCCAAGTAAAATTTATAATGTATTCCATAATACATTACCTTCTTATTTGTAGTATTGACGGGATATTTGTTTTTCTTTCCTGTTAAATATAAGGTTTTGAAGGCAAGGGCGCATTTTCTACAGTAAATCAGAAATCTTGATAATCAGCCCGTCAAATATATAAACAGGAATTTCATCATCGAAGGAATACATATTCGCATCTTCCTCACCTTCAAAAAAGTAGGTCTGGACGACTTTCTTCATAGGATTTATAATCCAATATTCCCGGACGCCGGCAGTGCGATATTTGAATAATTTGACAGCGTAATCTATTCGTGAAGTACTGGAAGATGCAATTTCTATGATCCAGTCTGGTGCACCTTCACATCCGCGGTCGGACAGCTTATTCTTATCGCAAATAACGGAGATGTCCGGCTCCACCCATATTTTATCATTCATATTTAGATTGACGGCGAATGGAGCTGTGTAAACTTCGCAAGTTCCTTGATTAGATTGAATGTGGTTCAGTATGGCGGATGCTGTCAAAATTGATAGTTTCTGATGTATCCGGCTGGGCGGAGTCATAGCATACAATTTTCCGTCGATTAACTCTGCGCGCTGTCCTTCTGGGAGATTCCAGTAGTCTTCTGATGTATAAGTGTGTTTCTGCGGCATTGGCATGTTGTCACGTCCTTTCCATCCGTTATATTCTTTTACAGATATCTCCAATAATTCTATCATTTGCGAGAATATTATTCAAGTACGTCCTTTCCCCAGGTTAATTGAATAAGTATGCCTTGTATTTGGCAGCCGGATAGGTTTATAATGTCTGACGGAGATTATTTTGCCGGAGTGCAGGGAAAGAAGGATAAATGTGAAGAATCAGTTTATTCAGGGATTAACAATTGATTGGGCAAAGATTAATATGGACAGTTATTTGAGGAAGATAGACGCCATAAAAGATGTGCATACATTAACCTTCAATAAACCTGTGACATTTTTTGTCGGAGAAAATGGAAGCGGGAAATCAACGATGTTAGAAGCGATCGCTGTCGCATATGGCTTTAACCCGGAAGGCGGAACTAAAAATTATTCTTTTTCAACATATGACTCTCATTCGGAATTGTGTGATGCCATAACGATTATAAAAGGGGTTCACAGACCAAGATTCGGATATTTCCTGAGAGCAGAGAGTTTTTATAATGTGGCAACGAAGGAGCAGGAGTATGCAGATATCGATCATCCTTCCGAAAAATATCATGAGAAATCTCATGGCGAAAGCTTTCTGGCGATTGCCCAGAACTACATGAAGGCAGGCGGTATTTATATTTTTGACGAACCGGAGGCTGCATTATCACCGCAGAGACAGCTGACACTTTTAATGGATATATATAAATGTGCGGAAGATGGGGCACAATTTATAATAGTAACACATTCGCCGATCCTACTGGGGATACCAGATGCGGACATATATAGTTTCGATGACGGAGAAGTTCATTTATGTGAATACGAAGAAACAGACAGTTATATAGTGACAGAACTGTTTATTAATAATCGGGATGTTTTACTGCATAGATTGTTAACTGAATGATATGAGGAGAGTACAGCCAAATGGAAAAGTTACTGGATTATTTTACGATAGAGGGTGAATTCGGCGGCAATCAGGACTGGTTCACGAATATTGTCATGCACATTGGAGGATGCGCGGCAGCGGCTGCATGTGACAGTTGTATTTATTTCGCGAAGAGTATGGGAATGGAATTCCTGTACCCATACGATGTTGAAGAGCTTAACAAAGAAGATTATAAGAAGTTCAGCCAGATCATGAAGCCTTATATCCGTCCGAGAGTGAACGGGGTAAAGAAGCTTGAGTGGTATATAGAAGGGTTTGAGAAATATCTTCGGGATGTCTGTGATGAGGCAAGAGTGAAGCAGCTGCCGGCGCGGGATGCAGAAATCAGGATGGAAGGATTTGCAGGAGAGCACTCTTATGAGGGTGCAAAAAGGAAGATCAGAGGCCAGATTGATGCAGGGTTTCCGGTTCCGTATCTGATGCTTCGCCATAAGATGGCCGAGAAGTATAAGGATTTCATCTGGCATTGGTTTCTGGTGGTTGGCTATGAAGAGACAGAACAGGGAATGTGGATTATAGCAGCGACCTACGGTGAGAAGGTCCGGCTTCCTCTGAAGGAATTGTGGAATACAGGATATGAGGAGAAGGGGGGCGTAATTCTATATTCTCTGAAGAAATCCTGGCGTCGATAAAGTGTGTACAGATGTTAAAATTATACTTTACGAATGGAGTATTGTCAGATACAATAGAAGAAGCCGGGCATAGTACAGGCAAGGCTTTTGGAACATTTTTAAGAAAAGAGGAAATAAAGTATGGCAAATCCAATTGTGACATTTGAAATGGAAAACGGGGACATTATGAAGGCGGAGCTGTATCCGGAGATCGCGCCGAATACAGTGAATAATTTTATCTCATTGGTGAAGAAGGGGTACTATGACGGACTGATTTTTCATCGTGTGATCAACGGCTTTATGATTCAGGGCGGATGTCCGGACGGAACAGGTATGGGAGGCCCGGGATATAATATCAAGGGAGAATTCAGCCAGAACGGCGTGGCCAATGACCTGAAGCACACAGAGGGCGTACTGTCCATGGCGAGAGCGATGCATCCGGATTCTGCCGGATCACAGTTCTTCATCATGCACAAGAATTCCCCGCATCTGGACGGCTCATATGCAGCGTTCGGCAAGGTGACCGAGGGCATGGATGTGGTGAATAAGATTGCAGAGACCGACACAGATTATAATGACAGGCCGCTGGAAGAACAGAAGCTTAAGAAGGTTACGGTAGACACGCAGGGTGTGGATTATCCGGAGCCGGAGAAGGAATAATGGAACGGTTTTATCAGAATACGGTTGCCAGGACATTGCTGGCATTGATGTGCTGCGCCTTGTGGGGCAGCGCATTTCCGTGTGTTAAGATAGGGTATGAATTATTTGGGATAGAAGGCTCGGGAAGCCAGATCCTGTTTGCCGGTTACCGATTTTTCCTGGCAGGTATATTCACATTTGTTCTGGCATGTGTGCTGGAGAAAGGTGTGATTACGATGAAGAAAAGCTCTGTCCCGTATGTGTTTGGGCAAGGGCTTTTGCAGACGACGATTCAGTATGTGTGTTTCTATATCGGCCTGGCCCATACAACAGGAGCAAAAGGCTCCGTAATCAACGCTTCGAATGCATTTTTCTCAATTATAGCGGCGCATTTCCTGATGAAATCAGAGAAGCTTACCTGGAAGAAAGTTGCAGGCTGTCTGGTGGGATTTGCAGGGATCATTATTATCAATCTGGAGCCGGGAGCGTGGAGCAGCGGCTTCTCCTTGTTAGGAGAAGGAATGGTTCTGGTGTGTGCATTATCCTATGGACTCAGCAGTGTGACGCTTAAGATGATCTCTGACCGGGAGAAGCCGGTGACGATCACGGCCTATCAGCTGTTGTTCGGCGGTGCGGTGCTGATTCTGATCGGTGCGGCGGCCGGCGGAAGTGTTCATGGGTTTGCTGTGAAATCAACGCTCCTGCTTCTGTATATGTCGCTGCTGTCTACGGTGGCTTTCAGTATATGGGCGGAGCTTCTGAAATACAACTCTGTAGGTAAGGTGGCGATATTCGGATTCAGTATACCGGTATTCGGAGTTGCGATGTCGGCGGTCTTCTTAGGAGAACAGGTAGCATCCGTGAAGAATCTGGCTGCACTCGTCTGTGTGAGCGCCGGGATTATCATTATCAATCGTAAAGACCGCAAAGCCGGATGCCTGTAACAGGAAATGTCATTAGAATGCGCCATATTCTGACAAAATGTTGACAAAAGAGTATATACATGGTAATATAGCGTAAATAAGTGAATGGGCGTTTATTCAAAATATAATGAAGTAGTGATGATGCGGTGCACATTCAGAAGCGTAGCATACAATCTTCCTTTTTTTTGCAGAGTTTTGTTAATATTTGTAATATACAGAAAAACGGGACAGATTGTATGTTTTTTTGCCTAAAATAAAGAGTTATTAGAGTACTGGGAGTATGGGGATGACAAGAGTAAGAGATAAGAGACGGTTAACGCTTATTATTCTTGCAGCAGTGGTTATGTCAGGGGAGAGCGTTTGTCAGGCGGCGCCTTTGGAGGATTTGCGCATAGTAAAACAAGAGGCGTGGAAGCAGTGCGAGTGGAATACATGGGGGATTCCGGCGGATTATGAGGATGTATTTGAAGACATTGACGGTGCGGTCCGGGAAGGCGGCGAAATATATATGTCTGTAACTGAGTGGTCGGACAAAGCGATCTCCAAAGGCGGGGAGGTTCCGATCTTCAGTTCAAAGACCAGTGATACAGTTATAGGAACATTAAAAGAGCAGGCGATTGTAAGTGTGCTGGAACAGTGGGCGGACAGACTCTTTATCAAATCCGGCTGCATATCGGGTTATGTGGACAGCGGTAAGCTGTTTTGTGCAGAGCAGGCGAGAAAGCAGGCAGATATAGTATGCCCGGAACAGGTCATTACCGATATGACGGCGGTTCAGGGATACAGTTCAGCAGGAGCTGAGGAAGTTCTGTGTTATCTGCAGCAAAGATGCAGTTATAATATAATAGAGAAAACCCCTGGATGGTATCGGATTTCTATGGATTATTTTGGGGAAGCTTATGTTAAGAGTTCGGATGTTAAGGTCATCCGCAAAACCTGGCTTGCAGATTTGAATTATGGAGAAGATACAGCAGGGTTATATAAGGAGATAGACCTGAGTGAAGGAGACAGAGTGCTTTTGGCGGCGCTTACCTGGTGTGAAGCAGGATGCGAATCTTTTAAAGGGCAGAGCGCGGTGGTATCTACTGTACTTAACCGGGTAGAAGACAGCCGGTTTCCCAATACGGTTGAAGAAGTTATCCGGCAAAAGGGGCAGTTTGTACCGGTAGAAACCGGTTGGTTTGATAAAGTACTGGAGGATAAGACAAAGATCAAAGCCAGTTGTTATGAGGCTGTTGACTATGTGTGCCAGGGGAACCGAACCGTTGATACACTTTATTTTAACCAGGCCGGGGAAGGTAAGCAGATAGGAAGTCATTGGTTTTACTGATGAATGGAGCTAATATATTTAGAGGAAGATGCGTATGATGAAGTGGCTATCCGTACTTGCAGTTGCAGCGGTTACGATTATATGTTGTTTGATACTGGCAAAGATCACCGGAAAGGAAAGAAAGGTTCGGATTGCCGGAACTTTTGCACTTATTTCTGCGGGAGGATTCGCATATGCATTATCCGGAATGGTTCAGAGAGGCTTAGACGGCGGTTATCTGATTGGTTCGGTGCTGGTTGCGCTTACTGTTCCGAGTCTTATATTCTTCGTGTTGTACCGCAGTGTTAAGGACAAAAAGGGAAAGGACGGAGAGAAGGTATTAAAAGAAAGAACGGAGCAGGATGCAAAGAGGAAAGAAGGGCTGGAAAAACGCTTGCAGGAGGCGGTTGCGGAAAGAAATTCCCTGAGAGAGCAGGTGAAGAAGCAAAAGACCCGTATGCGTGAGAATACACAGGCGGCCGGAGAAAAAGAAGAGAAAATGCGTGCCGATATTGAGCGGATTCAGAAGGAGTCGCGGGAGGAGATAGAACGCATAAAGAAAGAATACGAAGAGAAAAAGGAGAGCCTGTGCAAAGAATACGAAGAAGAGCGGGAGCTTTTACATAAGGAGTGCAAGGCGGAGAAGGAACGGCTTAACAGAGAACACGGCGTGGATGAAGATCGCTTCCGCAGGGAACGTGAGGAAGAGCGTGAGGCGATACTTAAGGAATGTGAAGCGGAGAAAGAGCGGATCTGCAAAGAGTGTGAGATGGATAAAGAGCTTTTGCGCAGAGAGTGCGAGATGGATAAGAAGCTTTTGCGTGAAGAGTTTGAGGAAGAGCAGGAACGTCTGCGCAGAGAATACAAGGAAGAGCAGGAGCGTCTGCGCAGGAAATGTGAGGAAGAGCAGGAGCGTCTGCGCAGGAAATGTGAGGAAGAACAGGAGAATTTACGCAGAGAATGTGAGGAAGAACGGGAAAATTTACGCAGAGAATGTGAAGAAGAGAAGGAACGGATTTACAAAGAGTGTGAGATGGACAAGGAGTTTTTCCGCAAAGAATGTGAGGAAGAGCAGGAGCATCTGCGCAGTGTAATAGAGGCGGCCAATGAGGAACGCCGCCGCAAAGAGAAGGAAGCGATTCGTATCCGTGAAGAGAAACAGTTTGCATTTGATAATATTGTCAAAAAGGCGGAAACTTTCAGGCAGAGAGGCATGCATTCGCTGGCGGTCACCCTGTATCAGCAGGGAATTGAGAAAACAGAAAGCGAAGAAGAGAGAAAGCGTATGCGTAAATTATTGGCAGATTGTTATATAGATGCAGGAGAACCCGGAAAGGCAAGGAAGGTTCTTACGGAGAGGTAGATTGTGGAGAAGAAAAGCTTGGCAAAGACAGTTTTACTTATTTTCTGCCTGGGATTATTTATAACAGGTGTTGGTATAGGAACCGGAGTGATGGCGAGAGATTGCCAGAAATCAAAGAAGCCGGCAAAAAAAGAAGAGAAAGCTGTCTTGAATATAGAGAAAGAGAAAAATGAACATAATAATATAGAGTTAAGTTCCGAGAATCTGTTAAGCAGGTTTGAGACAACGGCGAGAAGTGAGGAAGGCCGCAACCAAAATCTGAAAACAGCATGCGAGAGGCTGAACGGAACAGAACTGCAGCCGGGAGAAATCTTGTCCTTTAACGATAAAGCAGGACCTTATACCAGGGAGACGGGATATTTGGACGGACCTGTGATCATCAGAGAAGGGCAGATGGGAGAAGAGCCGGGAGGGGGCGTATGCCAGGTATCTACGACTCTTTATAATGCAGCGCTTAAAGGGAATCTGGGAATTGTGGAACGGCACAGGCATTCTTATCCGATGGATTATGTAGAGGTGGGGCTGGATGCCATGATCAATGCGCCGGAGAGCGATTTGAAGATCCAGAATACAACCGGGTCGGTTCTTTATATAGAGGCGTCCGCACAAGAGGGTATGGTTGTGGTACAGATTAAAGGCGCCGAATTAGATGCCAGGACAGAGGTTCAAGTGGAGAGCAATGTGTTGAATACGCTCGTGCCGGAAGGCGAAGAAGTAAGGCTTTCTACAGAGCTTGAAGCAGGCGCCCGCCAGGTGCTCCAGGAACAAAGGAATGGTTATGAGACGCGGGTATACCGTAAGGTGTACAATAACGGTACGCTCGTAAGCGAGGAAGTTCTTTCAGAAGATACCTATCCGCCGTACAGGAGGATAATCATAGAAGGTTGCCAACAAAGTAAATAGGATGATGGAGGAAGAAAAATGAGAAAATTATCTGAGATTTTGCAGTTGCCGGTTATGGAGATTTTAAATGGAAGTGTAGCCGGAAAAGTAAAGGATATTGTAATGAATCCTGATACGAAAGAAGTGATTATGGTTATGGACGAGGGGGTGTTCTCTGATTTCCATATCCTGCGCAGAGAAGACGCGATGGGAATCGGCGGGGACTTTATCATGATTAAGACCGGACAGGCAATCCAAAGTTCCAGAGAGAATCCGGAACTGGCTAAGATGCTGACGGAGTATTATTCCATTGTTAATCTTCTGGTTATAACATCTACGGGTAATATTGTGAGCCATATTAAGGACTTTTCCATTGACGAGACGAACTGGCAGATTGGAGAAATTATGCTCGAAGACGGAAAGGTGTATACAAAAGACCAGCTTCTGTCGGTAAGTTCTAAATACATGTTCGTGCAGGAAGGAGAAGCGGTTATACAGGAAGAAGCTGCAGAAGCAGAGGATGAGGTAAGTTATCTGACCGGCATGACGGTAACGGAAGACGTTGAAAATGCAGAAGGAACCTTTAAAGTGGAGAAAGGAACTGTGCTTACAGCAGAGATCGTGGAGCAGGCAAGGGAAAAGGATATGCTCGCCAGCCTGGTTATGAATGCGGAATAAGGGAAGATATGCAGCATTTCTGCTGTGCCTTTTCTTTTTAAATGTTATTCCGGCATATGCCTATGATGAGGCGAAAGAGAAGGCATCGGCAGAAAATTTTTTGAAAAAAGTAATAAAAGCATATCAGGAACAATCAGAGACAAAGTTGGCAAAGTATTATTCTTTGGAAGATATTGAAGGAAGCACGGTTGCCTTTGAGGAAGCGCTTTTTCGGGCTATCCGTGCCGAGGAGGTCCGGATTGACGGGATAGAGTGCCTGCAGAAAGAAGACGGATATTTGTATGTAGGGGTGAGCCTGCTCTTTGTATTGAGGGACGGAGGAGAGATGCCTTTCTATGAATATTTCCTTCTGCTGGAGGATGGCGCCGGAGGATATACTGCAGTGCCGGAAGAGAATTACCCATATCGGATTGGAAAGAAAATAATAAAGAAAAAGAAAGAATGGGAGCAGACAGAGCTTTATAATAAATACCAAGACGCGGCGGATGCGTATATGGCGTCATATCCGGGGTATACCGACGCAGTATATGAACGGCTGATATTGCTGTTAAATACCAGCCCGAAAGAGATGAAAGAGAGCCTGAATATGACCGGCACGATTTTCATTATGGGAATTACACAGTTGATGATGCTTTCTATCTGGATAGTGAAAAAGGATAAATATTACGACTGATTATTCGGCCATACGCATAATTGCAGAAATGCGGTAAAGTAGATTTTATGTTAGCCATGAGATTCAATCATGGCTTCTTTTATTGTGACCTGACGGTATTTCTAAACTGAATCTTGCAAAACAAACCTCAATAACGTACAATAAGAAAAGCAAGTAAGCAGACAGGAGGAGTCCTCATGGATATGGTTCAGACGGAGAAGCTGGTATTCGAATATGAGAAGCGGGACGAGGAAGGCAATGTAATCGGCACATCCCGCGCCATCGACGAGGTGGATATCGATGTGAAGGAGGGCCAGTTTATTGCGATTCTGGGACATAACGGCTCCGGGAAGTCTACCCTTGCCAAGCATATCAATGCGATCCTTGTACCCACACAAGGAACGATGTGGGTGAGCGGACGTGATACCAGTGATCCGGAAGAGCTGTGGAATGTGCGCCAGTCGGCGGGGATGGTGTTCCAGAATCCGGACAACCAGATCATCGGAACAGTTGTGGAGGAGGATGTGGGATTTGGCCCGGAGAACTTGGGAGTTCCTACGGATGAGATCTGGCAGCGGGTAGAAGACAGCCTGAAAGCCGTGGGGATGATCGAGTACCGGCATCATTCCCCGAACAAATTGTCGGGCGGACAGAAGCAGCGGGTAGCGATTGCGGGCGTGGTTGCGATGGAACCCCAATGCATCGTGCTGGACGAGCCTACGGCGATGCTTGACCCGGTGGGGAGAAAGGAAGTCTTGAAGACGGTTCAGAAGCTAAGGGAGCAGAAGAAGGTGACGGTCATCCTGATTACCCACTATATGGAAGAGGTCGTGGATGCAGATAAGATCTATGTGATGGACCACGGGCATGTGGTGATGGAAGGAACGCCCAGGGAGATATTCTCTCAGGTGGACAAACTCAAATCCTATCGGCTGGATGTCCCGCAGGTGACGCTTCTTGCAGATGAACTGAAAAAACGGGGGCTTAAGATTCCGGACGGGATGCTTAAGAAAGAAGAGTTGGTGGAAGTGCTATGTCAATTAAAATAGAGCATTTGAATTATGTATACAGTCAGGGAACCGCATATGAGAAGAAGGCCCTTAAGGATATCTGCCTTGATATCCCCCATGGGGAGTTCGTAGGGATTATAGGGCATACCGGTTCCGGAAAGTCCACACTGATCCAGCACCTGAACGGCCTGATCCGTGCGACAAGCGGGGAGCTGTACTATAACGGCGAGAATATTTACCGGGAAGGCTATAACATGCGGGGACTCAGGAACGAGGTGGGGCTTGTATTCCAATACCCGGAGCATCAGCTGTTCGAGGTAGATGTGATGACGGACGTATGCTTTGGGCCGAAGAACCAGGGACTTTCTGCAAAGCAATGCAAGGAGCGGGCACTGAATGCGCTGCATCTGGTAGGTCTTAAGGAAAAGTATTATCATGTATCCCCGTTCGAGCTGTCCGGAGGGCAGAAGCGGCGTGTGGCGATTGCGGGTGTGCTTGCCATGCAGCCGAAGGTTCTGGTGCTGGATGAACCGACAGCGGGCCTGGATCCCAAGGGACGGGATGATATCCTTAACCAGATTGCGTATCTTCACCAAGAGAGCGATATGACGGTGATTCTGGTGTCGCACAGTATGGAAGATATCGCGAGGTATGCAGACCGGCTGATTGTGATGAATAAGGGAAGAGTGATGTATAATGATGAGCCGAAGAAGGTGTTCGAGCATTATCAGGAACTGGAGAAGGTAGGACTTGCAGCGCCGCAGGTTACTTACATTATGCATGATCTTGCAAAACGGGGGCTGCCTGTCAGGACAGATGTGACGACCGTTTCTGAGGCGGCGGACGAGATTTTGAAGGTGCTGGGACGTTGATGCCGGTGTGCAGCCTGCTGTGTGGGCGAATAGCTGTAAAATGGAGATGAAGAGATGATAAGAGATATCACGATAGGACAATATTATCCGGCAAAGAGCGTTGTGCACCGGCTTGACCCCAGGGTGAAGCTGGTTTCTACACTTTTATACCTGATTTCATTGTTTTTGTTTCGGAGTATATCGGGTTATCTGGTTGCGACGATATTTCTTGTGACGGTGATCCGGATATCAAGAGTGCCTTTTTCCTTTATTGTGAGGGGGCTTAAGCCGGTGGTCATGCTGCTGATGATTACGGTGCTGTTCAATCTGTTTCTGACGAGGAGCGGCGATGTGTTGTTTCATGCCTGGATATTTACGATCACGGAGGGCGGCCTGGTAACGGCGGTCTATATGGCGGTCAGACTCATCTATCTGATTATTGGTTCATCACTGATGACATTTACCACGACGCCCAATGAACTGACGGATGGGATAGAAGCTCTGCTCCATCCGCTGAATAAGGTGCGTGTACCGGTTCATGAGGTCGCTATGATGATGTCGATCGCCCTGCGGTTCATTCCGATTCTCTTAGAAGAGACGGATAAGATCATGAAGGCACAGATCGCCCGCGGAGCAGATTTTGAGAGCGGCAATATCGTCCAGAGGGCAAAGAGCATGATTCCGATCCTTGTTCCGTTGTTCGTATCTGCTTTCCGCCGCGCCAATGATCTGGCGATGGCGATGGAAGCCAGGTGCTATCACGGCGGGGCGGGAAGGACGAAGATGAAGCCGCTGCACTATAAAAGCCGCGACTATACGGCATATATTATAGTAATCACTTACGTTGCTGCGGTGTTCGTAATCGGAAGATATATACCGTTACATGTGTGGATATTTTGATAAAGAGCTGTACAAGTTATTTATGCACAGTTTCTAAGGGGCTGTCATGACAGAGATTAAGGAGTGCCTATGAGAAGGATCAGGTTGGTTGTCTCTTATGACGGGACAGATTACTGCGGCTGGCAGATCCAGCCAAACGGCATTACCGTCGAAGAAGTGCTGAACACTGCACTCAGGAAGCTTACCGGGGAGGAGAGTCATATTATCGGCGCAAGCCGCACGGACTCAGGGGTTCATGCACTTGGCAATGTGGCGGTATTTGACACGGATTCCCCCATCCCTCCAGAGCGTATGGCATATGCACTGAACCAGAAGCTGCCGGAAGATATCGTGGTTGTCAGGTCTGACGAGGTGCCGCGGGATTGGCATCCCCGTTACCAGGAGCGGATAAGGAAAACCTATGAATATCACATCTATAATGCACCGGTTCCGGATCCGATGAAGCGCAGATACAGTACATTCGTATCCTTTCCGATGGATGTGGAGAAGATGCGGGAAGGCGCGGGATATTTGGCGGGGGAGCATGATTTTGCCAGTTTCTGCAATGTCCGGACCAATGTGGAGGATACGGTGCGGACGGTAGACGAGATTGTGGTTGTGAATGCCGACAGTGATATTACGATTCGGATTACGGGCAATGGTTTCCTGTACAATATGGTACGGATCATTGCAGGCACGCTGATCCGGGTAGGACGCGGTTTTTATACGCCCGGGAAGGTGAAGGAGATCCTGGATGCGAAGGAGCGGACAGAGGCAGGGGTGACAGCGCCTCCGGAAGGGCTGGTATTGGTGAAGATTGAATATGGATAGTACGATGATGTATCAGGACAGACAGGACAGCGGACAGCAGACGAAAAAGGACGGCATAGAAGGTAATAGAAGAGTAGAAGAGAGATAGAAGATAACAGCAGAGAAGGAATAAAAGTGAACAGAAAGATGGAAGAAGAGAAGAAGATATATTTTGACAATGGAAGTACATCCTGGCCGAAAGCGCCGAATGTCGCGGAGGCGATGGCAAAGCTTCTGACGAACGGCGCTTTTAATATTAACCGGGGAAATTATGAAGGTGCATATGAGGTGGAGGGCCTGGTTTTGGACACACGGGATCAGCTGGCGCGGCTGTTCCACGCGAAGGATTCCAGGTGTGTGATCTTTACGCCGGGAATTACATATTCTCTGAATTATTTTATCAAAGGATTTTTAAAGGAAGGAGACCATGTCCTGGTGTCGGGGATGGAGCATAATGCGGTGATGCGCCCCCTGAAGCAGATGGAGGCACGGGGAGTATCTTTTGATATGGTGAGGACAGAATCGGACGGGACAGTGTGCCCGGAGGATTTGGAAGCCGCAGTCAAAAGCAATACCAAAGCGGTGATCATGCTTCATGCGTCCAATGTCTGCGGAACAATCCTGCCGATCCGGGAGATCGGGGAGATATGTAAGAGGCGCCGTCTCTTTTTTGTCGTTGATACGGCACAGAGTGCGGGAACGATTCCGGTTGATATGCAGGAGTGCGGGATTGATTTTCTTGCGTTTACCGGACACAAAGGACTTCTTGGGCCGCAGGGGGTCGGTGGATTTCTGATCTCGGAGGAATTAGATTCCTGTATGGAGCCGTATATTGCAGGGGGAACCGGAAGCCAGTCGGATTCTCTTCTGATGCCTGAGGGACTTCCGGATAAGTATGAGAGCGGGACGATGAATCTTCCGGGAATCATCGGGCTTCATGCCGCCCTTTCTTATATAGAGGAGACGGGGATTAAGGAGATTCACGATCGAAAGATGGAATTGACACGGTATTTTCTGGAACAGGTTATGGAGTTTCCGGGCATCCGTATTGCCGGAAAAAAGGGGATTGAAGACCGGGTGGCGGTGGTTTCGCTGGATTTTGAGGAGGAAGATAATGCGGTGATCGCATTCGAACTGGAGCAGCGGTGCCAAATTATGACGAGAGTGGGACTTCACTGTGCACCGATGGCGCACCGTGTATTGGGTACGTATCCGCAGGGAACGGTGCGGTTTGCATTCGGGATGAATAATACGAAAGAAGAGATCGACCAGTGCATATATGGACTGAAGGAGATATATAGATAAAGCAAATAAATAAAGAGGAATATTATAAAAAACAATAAACAATATGCCATGAATCCATTGCCCATAATAGCCAAAAGTGTTACGGTTATCTTATGAGGAAATGTATATATTGACGAAAATTCATATCATTTCCCGGCGATAACAAAAGATATAAGGAGGATATGATTATGGCTGATTATCGCAAAATGTGGGAAGAACTGGGGATGGATCTGGAGACGCATGACCAGCTGTGTGCGGTGCTTCCGCAGGCATTCGGAGATGTTTACCTGTCACAGGAGAACCGCCCGGAGGGCATGGATTATTTTAATATGGTAGTGGCGGACATCCATGGTATTCGTCCGGCGGAGCTGATTGAGCATCAGAAGAAGGGTGGCAAAGTCTTTGGTACTTTCTGCGTCTATGTGCCGGACGAGATTGTGTTTGCTGCAGATGCAATCGCTACGGGACTGTGCGGCGGTTCCCAGTTCTGGGTGCCGGGCGGGGAGAAGGTACTCCCGACGAACACATGTCCGCTGATCAAGGCTTCTGTGGGCGCCAGACTGGACCGGACCTGTCCGTTTTTCAGAATTGCCGATATGTATGTAGGCGAGACAACTTGTGACGGCAAGAAGAAAGCGTGGGAGATCTTAGGTGAGGATGTTCCGATTCATATTATGGATCTGCCGCAGATGAAGCGCGCGAAAGATGTCAGGGCATGGGCGGAGGAGATCGAAGCGTTTAAGAAGGTCGTTGAGGAATTCACGGGGAATGAGATTACGGCCGATAAGCTGTCTGAGAGTATTAAGCTGATCAACGGCAAGAGGAAAGCCCTGGAGAGATTGTATGAACTGCGGAAGAATGAGAACCTGCCGATCAGCGGATGTGACGTGTTGTTGATCTCTCAGATTGCATTCTATGATGATCCGGGAAGATTCACTCAGATGACCAATGCACTGTGCGATGAGCTGGATCAGCGTGTGAAGGATGGCGTCAGTGTGGTGCCGGCAGGAACGAAGAGAATCCTTCTTACCGGGACGCCGCTTGCGATACCGAACTGGAAGCTGCATAATATCGTTGAGACCAGCGGAGGCGCGGTTGTCTGTGAGGAGATGTGTACAGGTACACGTTATTTTGAGCATCTGGTGGATGAGACGAAGACGGAAGTGGCAGATCAGATCAATGCGCTGGCAGAGAGATATATGAATATCAACTGCGCATGCTTCACACCGAATACAGGAAGGATTGATGACATCCTGCGTCTTGCGAAGGAATATAAGGCGGATGGCATCATCGATGTGAACCTCAAGTTCTGTAACCTGTATGACACAGAAGGATATCTGGTAGAGCGCGCTCTTAAGGATGCAGGAATCCCGGTGCTTGGAATCGAGACAGATTATACGGACAGCGATGCGCAGCAATTGCGTACAAGAGTCAGTGCGTTTATTGAGATGTTGAATAATTAGTTCATAAGAAGGAAGAATACATATGCAGGAGATACAGCATTATGTTCTGTTCCCCAATCATGATAATGCAATGCGGTTACATAGAGAATTAAAGAATCTGGGGGTTCGGGCGACGATCGCTCCTACCCCCAGAGCCGCGAGTAAGTGCTGCGGGGTCTCTCTCCTGATACGGGAGGAAGATCTGGAGAGGGTGGAGGCCTGCGTGAAGGAGCACGGAATCGAGATCCTTAAGATTGCAGCGATTGAAAGAGATGTGAATCCTAAGAGGGACAGGTATTGTTAGCAATACCTGAATTTTTTGATTGAGGTAAGAGATGTGAATTATGTAGGAATAGATATTGGGTCGACTGCGTCCAAAGTGGTGGCGCGGGGAGAAAAAGAGACGGAATTCGTCCTCCCGACCGGATGGAGCAGTAAGGAGACTACTCAGACAATTAAAGAAAAGTTGAAGGAAGACGGGATAGACGTCCTGTCAGAGTGTACCAAAGTGGTAGCAACAGGATATGGCCGGATTGCGGTGGATTTTGCTGATTATGTAATCACGGAGATTACCTGTCATGCCAGAGGCGGAAAAGAGATGGCGGGAGATTACTGTTCCATCATTGATGTAGGCGGACAGGATACGAAGGTGATCCTGGTGGAGAACGGGATGGTGCAGGATTTTTTAATGAATGACAAATGTTCCGCCGGAACCGGGAAATTCCTGGAGATCATGGCGAACCGGCTGGGAGTTACTTTACAGGAATTATTCGATATGGCGGACGCGGGGACGGTTCTTCCGATCAGCTCGCTGTGTACGGTGTTTGCAGAGTCCGAGGTGATTAATTATATCGGAGAGGGAAGAAAACGAGAGGATATTGCAGCGGGGGTGGTGGATTCCGTTGCGGCGAAGGTTGCCCAGTTAAGCCAGAAGAAAAAGCTCTCGGGAAAGATTATATTGACGGGAGGATTGAGCGACAGCCGGTATTTTACTAAGATCCTGTCAGAGAAGATAGGGCAGACTGTCGAATCCACCAGACGGGGAAGATATGCGGGTGCGCTGGGGGCGGCGCTGCTTGCAGAAGAGAAGTCAAGATAGGTTTGACTTCTCTATCTTTTTGTGATATATTAAATTTAATAAAAAATTATTATCCTGATAATAAAGATGTTTCGAATTGATAAACATATTAGAAAGTGATTTTTAATTGTGCGACAATTGACAGATTTTAGAAGTGCACAAAAGTGAAATAAATTCATAAACTGCTAAAAAGTGGCAAAAAATCAGAAAAAAATTATATACAATTTACATTTTTATGATAATATAAGGGTAATAAGTTTTATAGGAGGGTTATTATGGAAATGTTTTTGAACGTGGTTCCTGTTTTGGGGATTATTGCACTCGTTTTTGCAGGCGTTCTGGCCGCAAGGGTGAGTAAGCAGAGTGCGGGAACCGAAAGGATGCAGGAGATCGCATCATCAATCAGTGAGGGCGCACAGGCGTTCCTGACGGCAGAGTACAAGATACTGGTATTTTTTGTACTTGTGTTATTCCTGCTGATCGGTTTTGGAATCGGCAACTGGATTACTGCAGTCTGTTTTGTTGTGGGAGCTGTATTTTCCACACTTGCAGGGTATTTTGGAATGACGGTGGCAACGAGGGCGAATGTAAGAACCGCGAATGCCGCAAAAGAAAATGGTATGAACAAGGCTCTTTCCATCGCGTTTTCAGGCGGAGCGGTGATGGGGATGTGTGTGGCCGGACTGGGAGTCCTGGGAGTAAGCACGATCTATCTGATCACAGGGAATGTAGATGTTCTTTCAGGATTCAGCCTGGGCGCGTCGTCAATCGCACTGTTTGCCCGTGTAGGCGGAGGAATCTACACGAAGGCGGCGGACGTAGGGGCTGACCTGGTAGGAAAAGTGGAAGCGGGGATTCCGGAGGATGATCCGCGTAATCCGGCGGTTATCGCTGATAATGTAGGTGATAATGTAGGTGATGTTGCCGGAATGGGAGCCGATCTTTTTGAATCTTATGTAGGCGCACTGATCTCGGCGCTGACACTTGGTATCGTATATTATCAGATTGAAGGGGCAATTTACCCGCTTCTGATCGCAGGGCTTGGCCTGATTGCATCTATCCTTGGAACATTCTTTGTGAAGGGGGATGAGAATTCGAATCCGCATAAGGCGCTTAAGATGGGTTCTTATGTGTCGAGTGTGCTGGTACTGATTGTGGCATTCGTGTTCAGCCAGTATCTGTTCGGCAATATGAATGCGGCGATTGCGATCGTAGCAGGGCTGGTCGTAGGCCTTCTGATCGGAATCATCACAGAAGTCTATACGTCCGGAGATTATAAGTCAGTTAAGGAGATCGCGGAACAGTCAGAGACTGGTCCGGCTACCACGATTATCAGCGGTCTTGCGGTAGGTATGAAGTCCACCGGAATCCCGATCCTTCTGATCAGTATAGGGATATTCCTTGCATATCAGTTCTGCGGACTTTACGGAATCGCACTGGCGGCGGTAGGTATGCTCTCTACAACGGCGATCACGGTCGCGGTAGACGCTTATGGACCGATTGCAGATAATGCGGGCGGTATCGCGGAGATGTCAGGCCTTGAGGCCAAAGTCCGCAAGATTACAGATAAGCTGGATGCAGTCGGCAATACGACGGCAGCGATGGGCAAGGGCTTTGCCATCGGATCCGCGGCTTTGACAGCACTTGCATTGTTCGTATCTTATGCGGAAGCCGTACAGCTTAAGAACATAGATCTTCTCAACAGCCGGGTGATCATAGGATTATTTATCGGCGGTATGCTTCCGTTTTTGTTCTCTGCCATGACGATGGAATCTGTGTCAAAGGCGGCGTATAAGATGATTGAGGAAGTAAGGCGGCAGTTCCGTGAGAAACCGGGTATCATGAAGGGCACAGAGAAGCCGGACTATAAGTCTTGTGTGGCGATCTCGACGACGGCGGCATTAAAGGAGATGCTGGTGCCCGGAATTATGGCAGTATTGTCTCCGCTTGTGGTAGGCCTGCTGTTAGGGCCGGCATCTTTGGGCGGCTTGCTCGCAGGCGCTCTGGTGACAGGAGTTATGCTTGCGATCTTTATGTCCAACTCAGGCGGTGCATGGGATAATGCGAAGAAATACATCGAAGACGGAACACATGGCGGCAAGGGCAGCGAAGCACACAAGGCTGCAGTTGTCGGAGATACGGTGGGCGACCCGTTCAAGGATACGTCAGGACCGTCCATCAATATTCTGATCAAGCTTATGACTATCGTGTCGTTGGTATTTGCGCCTTTGTTTTTATCAGTCGGCGGATTACTGTAGAATGTTCAGACAAAAAGATACACCACAAATCGTGGTGTATTTTTTTGGGATTTATGATGAAAAAGATGCCGATAAGGAGCATTGAATGCAAAGATTGTTAAAAATTTATCTTTTTTAGAAAAATTTAGATGATTTTTATTGATTTTATTTTTTTATTATGTATACTATTTAATCAAGGGAAGTCATTTGAACAACCGTATACTATGAAAAAAGGAGATTATGAAAGATGGCAGAGATTAATTTAAGTAAGTATGGCATTAACGGCACCACCGAAATCGTACACAATCCTTCTTATGAGATGTTATTTGAAGAGGAGACAAAGCCGGAACTGGAAGGTTTTGAAAAGGGACAGGTCAGTGAACTTGGAGCAGTGAATGTCATGACTGGTATCTACACCGGACGTTCGCCAAAAGACAAATTCATCGTAATGGACGAGAACTCCAAGGACACCGTGTGGTGGACCTCCGATGAATATAAGAACGATAATCATCCGGCTTCAGAGGAGACCTGGAAGGCAGTTAAGGAGATTGCTCTTAATGAACTTTCCAATAAGAAGTTATTTGTTGTAGACGCATTCTGCGGCGCGAATGAAGATACGCGCATGTCCATCCGTTTTATCATGGAAGTTGCATGGCAGGCTCATTTTATCAGGAATATGTTCATTATGCCGAATGCAGAAGAACTCGAGAAGTTTGAGCCGGATTTTGTTGTTTATAATGCGTCCAAAGCGAAAGTTGAGAATTATAAAGAGCTCGGACTGAATTCTGAGACAGCAGTTGTATTTAATATTTCAAGCCGTGAGCAGGTTATTATCAATACATGGTACGGCGGAGAGATGAAGAAGGGTATGTTCTCTATGATGAACTACTATCTGCCTCTTAAGGGTATCGCTTCTATGCATTGTTCTGCCAATACAGATATGAACGGTGAGAATACGGCGATCTTCTTTGGTCTTTCCGGAACAGGTAAGACAACTCTTTCTACAGATCCTAAGAGACTTCTCATCGGTGATGATGAGCATGGATGGGATGATGACGGTATCTTTAACTTTGAAGGCGGATGCTATGCAAAGGTTATTAACCTCGATAAAGAATCCGAGCCGGATATCTATAATGCGATCAGGCGCGATGCTCTCCTTGAGAACGTTACCCTGGACGCGGAAGGCAAGATCGATTTTAATGACAAGAGCGTAACAGAGAATACACGTGTATCCTATCCGATTAACCATATCGAGAAGATCGTGCGCCCGGTTTCTGCAGCGCCGGCAGCCAAGGAAGTAATCTTCCTGTCCGCAGATGCGTTTGGCGTGCTTCCTCCGGTATCTATCCTTACTCCGGAGCAGACACAGTACTACTTCCTGTCAGGATTTACGGCTAAGCTTGCTGGAACAGAGCGTGGAATTACCGAACCTACCCCAACCTTCTCCGCATGCTTCGGACAGGCGTTCCTTGAACTGCATCCTACAAAGTATGCAGAAGAGCTTGTTAAGAGGATGGAGAAGAGCGGAGCTAAGGCATATCTGGTTAATACCGGATGGAACGGTACAGGAAAGCGTATCTCTATCCGTGATACCCGCGGTATCATCGATGCGATCTTAAGCGGAGATATCCTGAAGGCGTCAACAAAGAAGATTCCATACTTTAACTTTGACGTGCCGACAGAGCTTCCGGGCGTAGATACCAACATTCTGGATCCGCGCAACACTTATGCAGATGCATCTGAGTGGGAGACAAAGGCGAAGGATCTTGCACAGAGATTCGTTAAGAACTTTGCAAAATACGAAGGAAATGAAGCCGGAAAGGCTCTTGTTCCGGCAGGTCCTCAATTATAAGGAACTGATGTGACAGATCCTGAGTATCAGATATTGATGTGAATATAATAACCCCGCAGGAATCAGTATATTTGATTTTTGCGGGGTTATTATTTGCAGGGACGTGCACTTAGAAATTACCGTTGATCAGGTCCTCCAGTGTGATATGATAGAAGAAGTCATGGATGAGAGCATCGAATTTCCGCCATAGGGGCAAGGTGACGCATTCGTTTTTTCTGCTGCATGGTTCGGCATCAGGCATCAGGCAGGCAACCGGGGCCAAGGGGCCTTCGGTCAATTCGATGATTTCCCCGATGATATATTCCTTTGGGGTTCGTACAAGCATGTAGCCGCCTCCTTTGCCTCTGAGCCCTTTCAGTAATCTGCCTTTTACAAGTGTTTTGATTATTATTTCCAGATATTTTTCGGATATTTCCTGTCGGGCGGCAATATCTTTTAATGGGATATATCCGTCTTCCTGGTGATTTGCGAGATCAACCATAACTCTGAGTGCGTAGCGTGCTTTTGTTGAAATCATAAGTTTCCTCCCACCATTTGATCGCTCCTAAATTATACCATTGACAGATACGGATTTCAAGAATATCCTATAAACATATTGACTTAATAGGTAATTGGTGGTAAAATTCAATCCAGAAACAAGAAAGAGGTGTAATTATGGCAAGTTATTATAAAGGAGTCCTTGGGTTGATTGGGAATACTCCTCTGGTAGAAGTGGCGAATATTGAGAAGGAGCTTGGGCTTGATGCGACTGTCCTGATAAAGCTGGAGTATTTTAATCCGGCGGGAAGTGTGAAAGACAGGGTTGCGATGGCGATGATTGGTGATGCAGAGGAAAAGGGATTGTTAAAAGAAGGCTCTGTGATCATCGAGCCGACATCCGGTAATACCGGGATCGGTCTTGCTTCCATAGCTGCGGTTAAGGGATATCGCCTTATTCTTACAATGCCGGAGACGATGAGCGTGGAGAGAAGGAATATCCTGAAAGCATATGGTGCAGAGCTGGTATTGACAGAAGGGGCAAAGGGAATGAAGGGAGCGATCGAGAAGGCAGAAGAGCTTGCCAGGGAGATCCCGGGAAGCTTCATCCCCGGACAGTTTGTGAATCCGGCAAATCCCGCGGTCCATAAGAGAACCACAGGGCCGGAGATCTGGAGGGATACGGACGGCAGGGTGGATATCTTTATCGCAGGTGTAGGAACCGGCGGTACGGTCACCGGAATCGGTGAATATCTGAAAGAGCAGAATCAAAATGTGAAAATAGTTGCCCTGGAACCGGCAGATTCGCCGGTATTGTCTGAAGGAAGACCGGGAGCACATAAGATTCAGGGCATCGGTGCAGGATTCGTCCCGGAGGTTCTGAACACGAAGATATATGATGAAGTATTCCGGGCAAAGAGTGAGGATGCGTTTGCAGCGGCGAAGCTTTTGGCAAAGAAAGAAGGCATCCTGGCAGGTATCTCGTCGGGCGCGGCCCTTCATGGGGCGATTGAGCTGGCGAAGAGACCCGCGAATAAAGGAAAAGTGATCGTTGTGCTTTTGCCGGATTCGGGGGATCGGTATTATTCGACGCCTTTGTTCACAGAATAGCAAAGAATCACAGGAAAAAACAAGATCAAAGATATAGATGGAGTTATAGGGTGTGAGTAGAAGGAAAAATGTCAGATGGAATACGCTGAAGATAACAGCGGCAGGTTTTTTGGGTGTTATTTTCATGGGAGGGGTGCTTTTGTATCTTCCGGTCAGCAATACGAAGCCGATTGCGTTTGTCGATGCGCTGTTTACATCTGTGACATCAGTATGTGTGACCGGACTGGTGACGGTTACGCCGGCTTCCCAGTTTACTCTGTTCGGTAAGGTCATTCTGCTTCTTTTGATTCAGATCGGAGGTCTCGGAGTGATTGCGTGTGCGGCGTTGTTTTTCTTCTTGTTACGCAGACGGATTGCACTTCGGGAGCGTGTGGTCTTGCAGGAGGCCTACGGTGCACAGCATCCGGGCGGCATTGTCAGGATGGTAAGAAAAGTAATCCTGGGAACGCTGGCGGTAGAAGGCAGCGGAGCCGTCCTGTATGCATTTCAGTTTGTACCGGAGTATGGTGTGGTCAGGGGGATATGGTATTCGGTCTTTCATGCAGTATCTGCGTTCTGCAACGCAGGGATCGACATCTTAGGATCGAACAGCCTCGCCGATTACGTAATGAATCCGGTGGTCAATATTACGACGATATTGCTGATTATCTTAAGCGGTATAGGATTCACGGTCTGGTTTGATATGATTGAGAATACGAAGGACCTTATTCACCGGGAAGTCCCGGGACGCTGGTGGTTTACGAGGCTTCGGCTTCATTCGAAGCTTGCGGTTATCATGACGTTGCTTCTGATTACAGCCGGGACTGTCTTTATACTTTTTGCCGAATACCATAATCCGGATACCATCGGAGGGATGAGCCTGGGAGAAAAGATACAGGCATCCGTGTTCCAGTCGGTGACCACAAGGACAGCGGGATTCTATACATTTTCTCAGGAAGCATTACATGAAGAATCAAAATTATTCTGTGCATTGCTGATGTTTATCGGAGGATCTCCGGGCGGGACTGCGGGCGGGGTGAAGACGACGACATTTGCCATGCTTATCATTGCCTGTATTACATTCATACGGGGAGGAAATGATACGGAGTGTATGGGAAGAAGAATATCCGCAGCGAACTTCCAGACGGGATTCTGTGTTGTGATGGTGGCTTTTGCGGTATTTATTACCGGAACGATTGCAATTCTTGCAATTGAACCCGACAGTATTCCGATGGTGGATGTGATCTATGAAGCCGCGTCTGCAGTAGGAACGGTGGGGCTTACTGCGGATCTGACCCCGTATCTTAGCAGGAGCAGCCAGGTGATCCTGATGATAATGATGTATATCGGGAGACTGGGGCCTTTGACTCTGGTGCTTACATTTGCAGGGAAGGCGCATCCAAGGGATAAGATCCGGAGGCTTCCCAGGGAGCAGATCATGGTTGGATAAATAATAGAAGTAAGGTGGGGAAAGATGAAGAAACAATTCGTAGTGTTGGGCCTTGGAAGTTTTGGCGCAAGCGTGGCAGTTACATTGCAGCAGCTTGGGTGTGACGTGGTAGCTGTAGATCAGGATGAAGAGCGTATCCATGATATAGCGGATAAGGTCACTTATGCCATGCAGGCGGATATCGGCAACCCGGATCTTTTAAAATCTCTGGGGACAGGGAATTATGACGGCATCGTGGTTGCTTCTTCCGAGAATCTGGAGGGCAGTATCCTGGCGACTCTGACGGCGAAAGAGATGGAGATCCCGTATATCCTGTGTAAGGCACATAATGAGCGGCATGCGCAGGTACTTCGCAAAGTGGGGGCGGATGCCGTTGTGTTTCCGGAGAAGGAGATGGGACGCAAGATCGCGAAGAATCTGTTGTCTGCGAATCTTGCGGACTGGATCGAACTATCACCGGATTACAGTATTGTGGAAGCGGCCGTACCGGAGAGATGGGTTGGCAGGACTTTAAAGGAGCTGGATGTCAGAAGAACACATGAAGTCAATGTAGTGGGACTGAAGAAAGGCGAGGATGTGGAGATAAATCCGGATCCGGATATGCCGCTTAAGGCAGGGATGATCCTGATGCTGATCGGTTCGAATGAGGCGCTGGAGAAGCTGTAAGATAAGAAGCTATAAAAAAAGAGGCAGACGGATCGTCTGCCTCTTTTAGCTGACAGCCGTCTGCCTTTTTGGCTGTTCGGCCGTTTTCTTTATTTTACGTGTTCCGTGTGCAGGAGCATATGGGCTTTGTGTGAATTCGGCTTTTCGAAGAATTCGTCATACATCTTAAGGATGTCAGGATTCTCATGTGAGAAACGAAGCTCCATATTCTCATCCAGATAATACAGATTCTTGCCTCGTTCAAATGCCAGTTCTTCGCCGTCATGGATCGGCTGTCCGCCGCCGCCGACGCAGCCGCCCGGACAGGCCATAACCTCTACGAAGTCATAATGCACTTCTCCGGATTCAATCTTGTTAAGGAGCGCTCTTGTGTTGCCAAGTCCGCTTACTACGGCCGTTCTCACCTTGATATCATCGATGGCGAATTCTGCCTCCTGAACGCCGTTGTTCTCATTGAAGCCGCTGCTTCTGACTGCCTTGAAGGCATCGGCAGGCGGATTCTCCTTCTTGATAATATAATACGCACTGCGGAGCGCCGCCTCCATAACACCGCCGGTTGCTCCGAAGATCACGCCTGCGCCGGTTCCGTCATGCATTGGGCGGTCACTCTCGATGTCTTCGAGTGTCTCCGGCCTGATGTGTGCAGAACGGATCATCTTCACCAGTTCTCTTGTCGTGATGACTGCATCGATGTCGTGTCCTGCATATTCCTCATAGAACAGTTCCATCTCCCGTTCCGCTTTCTTTGCCACGCAGGGCATGACGGATATGGTGAATATCTTGTCAGGGCTTACACCCAGCTTCTGTGCAAAATAAGTCTTCATCGCTGCTCCGAACATCTGCTGCGGTGACTTTGCCGTGGACAGGTACTTCACGAGATGAGGGAACTGGCTCTTAATGAAGCGGACCCAGCCCGGACAGCAGGAAGTAAACATCGGACGGTCTTTTAATTCTCCGCTTGTGAACCTTGAAACGAATTCATGGCCCTCCTCCATAATGGTAAGGTCTGCGGAAAATACGGTATCGAATACGTAATCAACCCCCATCCTCTTAAGTGCATCCATGATCTTGCCTATCGTAGCTTCTTCCGGCTTAAGGCCGATCTGCTCGCCCCATGCGGTACGGACAGCCGGAGCCACCTGCGCAACGACGATCTTGTCTTTGTCGGCCAGGGCCTTCCAAACCTTGCCAGTATCACTTCTCTCACGGAGTGCGCCTACCGGACAGTGAGTGATGCACTGTCCGCAGAGGGAACAGTCGGATTCTTCGATGGTCTTATGGCCTGACACATTCACGGTTGTACGTGAGCCGGTCCCTTCAAGGTCCCAGATATTAAGACCCTGAACCTTGTCGCAGACCTGGATACAGCGCATACATTTGATGCATTTTGCCGAATCACGAATCAGCGGGAAGTTCTTATTCCAGGGCTGGTGTTCCAGTTCCTTCTTAAATGGGATCTCCAGGATATCCAGATCATTGGCGATCTTCTGAAGACTGCAGTTGCCGCTTCTCATACAGGTGACACACAGGCAGTCATGCTGGGACAGGATAAGCTCTACCGTATTCCTCCTGTGGTTTCTGACCTTCGGGCTGTTCGTATAGACGACCATCCCTTCCTCGGCTATATTATTACATGCGGTGATCAGCCGCTCTTTTCCTTCCAGCTCCACGACACATACACGGCATGCGGCGATCTCGTTGATTCCTTTCAGATAACAAAGGCTTGGGATCGTAATCCCATTCTGATCGGCAGCTTCCATGATCGTGGTATTTTCTTTTACCGAAATCTGTTTTCCGTCTATTGTAAGATTTACCATAATTTCTCTCTGCCTCCTTTGAATATTCCATATCCGAAATGATCGCACCGTAAGCACCGGCTTGATTCCTGCCTTGCCTCTTTCTCTGTCATGCAGTTCTCACATCCATCCCAGTCCTTTACTCTTTCGCTTGCTTCGCGTTCCGTCAGATTCACTCTTCCGCATGGTGTACGGTCATCGATCCTCGGTTCAGGGATCTCAACGTCACAGGATATCTCGTGATGATATCCCAGATATTCGTCAATATTAGCCGCTGCAACCTTAGCCGCCGCAATCGCCTTGATTACAGACGCCGGGCCGCTTGCGCAGTCACCGCCTGCAAATACACCCGGAAGTCCTTCGATGCTTCCATTGCTCTTTGTCACGATCTTTCCGCGGTTTACAGGTATTCCTGCCTCTTCAAAATGCTTTGTCTCTATATTCTGTCCGATAGCTACGACCAGAATATCACACGGAATGTATACGTCTTCCTCTCCTGTAGGCTTAATACTTGCACGGCCGTCCCTGATCGCGCTCACCATCTGCGGCGTCACATAAATGCCCTTTACATGGTTATTCTCATCGATATCAAGGGATGCCGGAGCCTTAAGCGTCTGTACTTCAATGCCTTCTGCTACCGCCCCCTCAATCTCTGACGGAAGCGCTGTCATATCTGCCACACGCCTGCGGTATACAACACTTACTTTCTTTGCTCCGAGGCGCTTTGCCGTACGGACCGCATCCATCGTCACATTGCCGCCGCCTATAACGGCAACTTCTTTACCTGTGAGATCCATGATGATGTTTTTCCCCACGTTTCTTAAGAACTGTACGGCCGAGAAAATACCTTCCGCATCTTCACCCTCAAGCCCAAGCTTCTTATCTGTGCTGGCGCCGATCGTGATCAGTACCGCGTCATACTCCTTCTTAAGCTGCTGGATTGTAATATCCGGCCCTATCTTAAGGCCATGCTTTACCTCTACGCCTGTCTTCAGAATTGCATTTACATCGTCCTCCAGGCGGTCCTTCGGAAGACGGTAATTCGGGATACCGTACCGAAGCATTCCCCCAAGCTTCGGAAGCATCTCATATACTGTTGTCTGATGTCCCATAAGCTGCAGATAATACGCAGCGCTTAAGCCTCCCGGACCTCCTCCGAGTACGGCAACCCTTTTTCCTGTGGACGGCGCACAGGACGGCGGATCCACTTCTCCTGCAAAATCTGCAGCTACCCGCTTAAGTCCCCTGATATTTACTGCGTCATCTATCATATTTCTCCTGCATCTTGCCTCACAGGGGTGTTCACAGATAAAACCGCAGGTAGTAGGGAATGGATTGTCCTTCCTGATCAGGCGGATTGCATCTGCATATCTTCCCTCTCCTACCAGGGCAACATAGCCCGGTATATCGACATGTGCCGGACATAAGGATACACAGGGTACCGGCTGGCTGTATGTACAGGTGCATCTTCCCCTCTCAATATGCTCAATATAGTCATCGCGGTATCCGATCAGTCCTTTGTAAACCATATTGGCCGCCTCATAACCGATCGCACAGTCCGCGGACTCCATAATGGACACCGCCGTCTCCTCCATAATGTCCAGTGTCTCCATCGTTGCTTTCCCGTCCAGAACATCTTTGATCAGATGGTTCAGCTGACCAAGCCCGATTCGGCATGGCACACATTTGCCGCATGTCTGTGCATGACATAACTCCAGAAATGCCCTTGCCATATCCACCGGACATAGGCCCGGCGGACTTGATTCGATTCGACGTTCCAGATCTTTATACAGACCTTCTATCACGATATCGGCACGGCTTGGAGAGTCAATTTCTAATCTACTCATGTTACGTTCTTTCCTCCTTCTTATATATTACTGTGTTTAAACAATTACAATTATTATAACATTTGTTTGACAATTTGTAATCCAATTTTCGATATTTTTTTATTTGACAGAGTAGTCAGAAAGTTATTTGATGGCAGTTTCTTAGGGCATCTCATCCCGCAGTGCGTCGATGATATTTTCCTTGCGGATCTTACTCACCGAATACATCATCGTGATGAATATAATCAGGAATACGAACAGGGCGCTGATGACAACGCTGCCCCAGGGAAGAGTCATGAATCTGGCGTCCTCGTCCGTCATCATTACCTTTGTGATCAATACGGAGAAAAGCAATGACAGCGGGATACCGATCATCAGCGCTTTCATGCCGTAGAATACACATTCGAAGCGCATCATCTTGTTGAAGTCAGCGTCTGACATTCCTACAGAGCGAAGCATGGCCAGTTCTCTTCTTCGAAGCCGGATATTCGTAGAGATTGTATTGAACACGTTTGCGACCGCGATCAGCGAGATGATTGCGATAAATACATATGCGAACACATTGGCAATAAAGATATAATTCTGGAATTGTTCAAAAGCTTCCGCGTTGTTAAACAGAATATAAGACGCGGTAAGGTCTTCCCCCTGAATGATCGTCCGGATATCCTCTGTTGACTGGGCCGGATCGTCTGATTCAAAGCAGATTCCCCTGGCGATGATGTCCACAGGGAGCGTGGACGGTGCAAGCTGTTCCTTTGCAGACCAGGGGGCAAGGATCTCGAAGGTGTATGGAAGCTCCTCCGTTTCGCCGGCTGCCTCCACAGGAGCGATGTCAGGCGGAATAAATTCTACGGCTGTTACGCTTATGTTTTCTTCCGGTGCAGTTGCGGTATCGTCCGTAAGCTTTGGAGTAATGGTGAGATTCACGTCCGCATGGTTGAACAGATCCGCAAGGTCTGAGGCGCCTTTTACATCATCATTGTCGCTGTTGATTTTGGCAATCGCAAAGAATTTTGCGCCGGGGCCGGCATATTCATCGGCCGAAAGCCCGAGCTCTGCAGCCAGGCCCCGATAAGAATCATCGTCAAGGAAATGGACCTTTATAGGAAGCTCTGTTGTCTCATGAGAAACATTTTCACCCAAAGCTTCCCAGTAGGCGTCAGAGAGCTCATCTGAGTTAATTGTGCAGGAGTAAGGAATCATCAGCCTGAGAGAGCTGTCGGTGACGTTTTCCGCATGCTTTGTCTTTTCAAAAAGATTAAGCAGTTCCTCGTCCGTTATCATCTTTGAGCCAAAACCGATATCATAGTCAGAGACGGTTTTATAATTGCCTGCCGATTGTCCCAGTGAGCCGGTCATTGCATTGGTCGTTACAAACAGGACAATACTTAATACGAGCGACAGTATGATACTGCGGTAACGTTTTCGGTTTCGTTTGAAGTTTTTAAGGGCAAGGGTCCCTTCCAGTCCGTACATCTGGGTTTGCCTCTTTGATATCTTCATGGTTTTTGTTTCTGTCTTGATCTCATTTGTCTGGCGGATACACTCCATAACCGGCAGATTGACCGCTTTTCTTGCCGGCAGGTAGGCGGAGAGCAGGATGGTAACAAGGCTTATGACTGCCGCACCTCCGACTGCGAGGGGAGAGATCTTTGTGGTCAGCGGTACCCCGCTGTAGAGGATGGAACCGAATCGACCGGAAACGCCGGTAAGGACGAGGCTGATACAGCCAAGTCCTGTCAGGATGCCGACGGGAATTCCCACTGCGCCGATACAAAGCCCTTCAAAAAGGACAGAATTGCGCAGCTGCCTTCCGGTAGCGCCTACGGAGGCAAGTACTCCGATCTCCCGGATCCGTTCACTCAGCGAGATACTGAAGGAATTATAGATCAGGAATATGGAGCCAACCATGATGATGGCAAGTACGATCACCGCAAAAGAATATAAAAATGCCATAAAGACCTGATCGCTTGGACGGTCTGAGATTCCCAAGATACGCAGTACATCGTAATTCAGGATATAAGCGTGTCCGGCACCGGCTTCTTCTACATAAGAATAAACTTTGCGGGGAGTCTGCATAGTGACGAACAGGCTGAGACTGTCGGCGGGATCTGCGACATCGCTTCTTGTGACCGCGGTATATCCCGGAGCCCCTTCCTGCTCAAATACAGGGGTCCGGCAGAGGCCCACGATGGTGTAGGTCTTTTCTTTTCTTGGTATAAAGGCTTCTTCGGAGCTAAACGGGGAAGCCTGGGTAAGCTTCTGATCACCTGTTACACGGTCTCCGACGGACAGAGAGATGGTGTCGCCTACTTGATAAGGGGTGTCACTGCCCATTGCAATTTTGGCGGAGACGATGATCTCGCTGCCGTTCTGGGGAAGCCGCCCTGAAATTAATGTGGTCCGCAGGCTGTCAAAGGCTTCCTGGGAGAAGCCGGCTATGAACAGATAAGGTTTTGCCGGATCGCTTACGCTGTCTGTCTTTGCATAACCGATATTTTCAAAGGTGACGGTGTCGGCGACATCCGGATTCTGCTGCTGTTCTTTTACAAAAGTATTGTCCGCATCCAGGAATGCGGCATTCCAGGTTCCGTAATTCTGCATGGCACCCCGCGCCATATAGTCCATCAGTGATACGCCGAATGTAGCTACGCCCGTGATCATGAGAGAAGAGAGGACTACGCCTACGATTGTCACGAACGTCCGGGTACGGTTTTTCTTTAATCCCTGCAGGGCAATCTTGTTGAAAATATTCATGAGTGACGCACCTTCCTTTCACCACGCCGTGGGGAATCGTCGGTTTCACGTGCGGCGTGTTTTTCGCTGTGTGTGGTTTTTCTTTCTGACATAGAGATGGCACGCGTGACCTGGCGTTCATCCTTCGCGACTTTTCCGTCGGAGATGCGAATGATGCGGTCTGCCTGCAGGGCAATATTATTGTCATGCGTAACAAGAATCAGGGTCTGTCCATACTCCTGGTTACTCTTTTTCAGCAATTTTACGATCTCATGGCCATTCCTGCTGTCCAGGCTTCCGGTAGGTTCATCTGCCAGCATTACCTGCGGAGCGTTCATCAATGCACGCCCGATCGCTACACGCTGCTGCTGGCCGCCGGAAAGCTGGTTTGGCAGATGGTCCTGCCGTTCTTCTAAGCCAAGCAGCTCTAACAGATCATTCAGTCGTTTCTTATTGACCTTCCGCTTATCCATAAGCACCGGCAGGGTGATGTTCTCTACCACATTGAGGGTAGGGATCAGATTGTGGAACTGATAGATCAGACCCACCTGGCGCCTGCGGAAGATAGCAAGCTTCTCGTTGCTCTGGTCATAGATATCCTGTCCGTTCAGATAGATCTTTCCGCTCGTGGGTATGTCGACTCCGGCGATGGCATGCAGCAGAGTAGATTTCCCGGAACCAGAGGAACCGATGATTGCGGTAAATTCTCCTCTTTCAATTGTAAGTGAAACGCCGTCCAGTGCGGTGACCTGACTCTCGTCTTTGCCATAGACTTTGTATAGGTTTTCAATTTTTAAAAACTCCATGTTATGAGCCTCCCTTTCTTGATTTATTATACACCCTTATCGTAAGGTTTTACGCTTACATTTTTGTGACTTTTATGTGAGAGATCCGTCACTTTGTGTTATCATTAATGGAGGAAGGAGGGAAAAAATTATGTTACCGACAAAAGAAAAGGCAGAAGAGCTTTTAAGAGAGGCAGAAATATGCAATCCCGGACCATGGGGTGCCCACAGCCGGACAGCGGCGCGCTGCGCCGAACAGATCGCGCAGGAGTGCCGTGATCTGGACCCGGACAAAGCATATATATTGGGATTATTACACGATATCGGCCGGAAGTTTGGAGTAAGGCACTTAGGGCATGTCTCGGACGGTTATTCCTATATGATGTCTTTGGGATATGACGAAGCAGCTAAGATCTGTCTGACCCACTCTTTCAATAACCAGACGACGGATGTCTACGTAGGCACCTTTGACACGACGGAGGAAGAACTGAGGCTGATTCAGGATGCCCTGAAAACCGTTGTCATGGATGAGTATGACAGACTGATCCAGTTGTGCGATTCTATTGCAGGGGCAGAAGGTGTGATGGATATTGAGGAGCGGATGAATGATGTGAAGCGGCGATATGGATTTTATCCACAGGAGAAATGGGATAATAATCTGAAGCTTAAGGAGCATTTTGAGGAGAAGATGGGGAAAGATATCTACACTGTGACAGGGAGGGATGCGTAGACATATGTCCAATGTGGGTTTTTATAAGTGCAGGCCGGCACTGGCGGGGTGCCAGTGCCGGTATATGTTATCCTAATATCTCATCCTTCTTCTCAAGGATCGCTTCGCATGCGGCACATGCCGGGCAGTCACAGTACTTTGCGCCGGAAGCCTTGATTTCCTGGGCGTGGGCAAGAACATCCTTCGCCTTCTCTTCTCCGAATACCTGCGCACCGGCTTCAGATCCGGCGAAAGCGATCAGGCCGTCGATCGGCATGATGTCTTCCTCTACCTCGGCGATCAGGTTCCTGGAGGCTTCGGCTTCTTTGTCTGTACCAAGGGCATCCAGCCAATTCCTGGCAGCTTCCTTTGCTTCCGCACAGCAGGAAGGTGCGTTCATTAATTCATTTACTTTCTCAACTACATAATCTTTTACATCTGCGTTCATAGTGCTGCTCCTTTCGTTTATATGTGTGTTTAATCGGATTGTATATTGTTTCATAGGATTATACTATATTGCAATATTGCTGTAAAGTGAAAAACGAAGCTTTTTATGTTGTTTTTTTAATAAGGGATTGTTATACTTACAGTATATCAAATGCAAAGTTTAGGGATAAGTATGAAGGACGGGGGACAACGGTATGGCTGGTGAAGAGAATATTTTCCGGGAAGAGCGGATAGTAAAGTATTTGTTGCTTAACAAGGATATAGTAATTGCAGAATTTGAGCTGGACACTGTATTTGATACAGTTACAATTGTGGAACAGTATGTGGAGCTGCCGGATTGGTTTGGCAATTTAGACAACTTTATTATAAATAGACGTGCGCCAAAACAGAGGGAAAACATTGAAGAATTATTGCGGTTGAGCGGATGTGATACTATGCAGGGGTTTTTGGATATTTCTCATGCATTGTCATTAGTGGATACGTTTTGGGTGAAGCGTGCGGACAGTGATTTATGCTGGAAAAAGGTGTCGTTGTATACGCATCCTTTTAACGAGGTGATTGCCAGAACAGCTTTTGAGGGAGGCTTACACGGCAGACAGCTTAGCACTACTTCGCCCGAATATGGAACGGACGGTTCCTTCGCTAAATGTTGGATTCGAGAGGGCGGGCGGATTCGGATGCTGAAGCGCGGCAGTTCAGGAGCGAGAAATGCCGGTCTGGAGCCATATTCGGAGTTCTATGCAGGCCAGCTTATAGGGGCATTCACAGATGAGTTTGTGACATATGATCTGAGAACACACAATGGGAGGATCTGCTCTGTGTGTGATTTGTTTACATCTGAGGATTATGGGTTTTTGCCGTATGCAGCAGTCGATCCCAGAAATTCTTCTATAAAGGCTGTATTACGTAAAATGCAGGAATTTGGTCTGGAAGAGAAGATAAAACGGATGTTTGTGATAGATGCCGTGATTTTGAATGAAGACAGGCACAAGAATAATTTTGGTTTTATTGTGGATAACAGGACACAGGAGATTGTAGGAATGGCGCCGCTGTTTGACCACAATGTTGCATTACTGCCGTATGCCGAAGAAGGAGAGTTTGAATATGGCGGTGATTATCTGAGACAGAAAGGTCCCCGGATCGGGGACGACTGGATCAGAACTGCCGCGATGTGTCTGGACGCAAAGACCAGAAAGGTTCTCATTCAGTTGTCTGACTTTAGATTTGAGCGGCATAATAAGTACAATCTGCCCGGCTGGCGGCTTGGTGCGCTGGAAGAGCTGATTCATACAAGCATCCGGAAGATCTTAAGCTTTCCTGATTAATCATTTATAAGACAAGACTGTTGTAGGCGGCAGAATCGAAGAAGATCAGGCGAATGGATCATTCTTTGATGATAAGCCCTAATCGTTTCGCTAATTCAGCCGCCTGGTACAGATCTACGATTGCTCCGCGTAATTCGTGGTTGTCGTCTGACAAGGTCAGGCCGGTGAGCGCGCTGTTAGAAAAATCCATTCCTGACAGGGAGGTCTGAAAGAAATTAGCATTTACAAGGCTGGCCTCCTGCCATTCCACCTGCTTGCATCTGCACTGTGTCAGATTGCTGCTGTCAAGCTTCGTCTGTTCAATTCTTACGTGTTCCAGCCTGGACGAGTCAAAATTAGAATCATTCATATTACATTCGGTGATTTCCAGATTTTTCATTACACTGCCGGTAAATTTACTCCCGATTCCTTTACAGGAACGGAAAATCGCACGGTTAAAAAAACTGTCATTAAAACTGCATCCGGAGATGTCGCAGCTTTGAAATACGATATCTGTAAATTCCGTCCGTTCGAAGGTGCAATTCCAGAAACGGCAGCTAACGAATTTTACGCCGGAGAAAATGCTGTATGAAAAGTCTTCCTCCTCACACACCAGGTTGCGGAATATCCTTCCCTGTATTCTGGTTTCTGTAATCTTGCTGTCCCTGAGCAGTTTTGCATCAGCTTCCGTCAGTTCTGTGTCCGGTTGTAATAAAGGTGTTAATAATTTCATGAAGCCTCCTGTGTCTTTCTTGCATTTTAATTCTTGTACCAATTTAACATAATAGAAATCATTGGTCAATGTTCTGCTTTCCCGATAGCTATTTTCTGGTTGTGTAAATCTGAGGGGAATGATAAACTATGTACAAGATTGTAGTAGGAGGATATCATGTTTTTGACAGACAGAAAATTAGAGAAACGGATCGAAGAATTAGAACCATACCGATATCGGGATGTCATTATGTTAAAGAGCTTTGCAGCGGCAGAGGAAGAACAGGGAGTGGTGAATCCAAGGCTGCCTGATTATCCGGGAAGGGCAGAGGGAGAAGCTTCGGATGCCGAAGAAAAATGGTATACGATGAATACAGGCGATACGTGGAAAGGCCGCGACCGGTTCCTGTGGCTTCATATAGATGTTCCGATTCCGGCAGAATGGAAGGGAAAAAGAATTGTCGGAGTTTTTGATTTCGGCAACACCGGCGGAGGAAATAATTCAGGGTTTGAGTCTATGGCTTATGTAAACGGCGAGATGTACCAGGGAGTAGATACAAATCACAAGGAATTATTCTTAGACGATGCACTCTGCCAGACAACTGCAGATATTACTTTCAGGCTGTGGTCGGGCTTAGAAGGGGGCGGTGTCCCAAGAGAGCAGGAGCATCGGATTGCGCGGGCCAATCTGGCGTGGCTGGATGAGAAGGCAGATGATTTTTATTATCTGGCGTCCATGGTGCGGCAGACATTGGATGAGCTGGAAACTTCCGATCCTCTGCAGCATGAGCTTCGCAAGGCGCTGAATGCGGCTTTTTGTCAGATCGACTGGTCTGTTCCGGGCAGTGAAGAGTTCTATGAGTCTGTGCACCGGGCAGACGAGATGCTGAATCGGAGCATAGATTCTATGGATAAGAATTCTATGGTCAATATATACTGTGTAGGCCACACCCACATCGATGTAGCATGGCTTTGGCGCCTGAAGCATACAAGAGAAAAGTGTTCCCGCTCATTTTCAACGGTGCTCCGCATGATGGAAATGTTCCCGGAATACATATTCCTGCAGACACAGCCGCAGTTATACGAGTATATGAAAGAGGAGTTTCCCGATATCTACGAAAATATCAAGAAAAGGGTAAAAGAGGGCCGCTGGGAGGTTGACGGCGCCATGTGGGTGGAGGCTGACTGTAATCTTACCAGCGGGGAATCACTGACACGTCAGATCCTCATCGGAAGCAAGTTTATCAAAGATGAATTCGGAAAAGATGTAGAATATCTCTGGCTTCCGGATGTGTTCGGCTATTCCTGGGCTCTGCCGCAGATCTTAAAAAAGGCGGGGATCAACACCTTCATGACTACGAAGATCAGTTGGAATCAATATAATCGTATGCCTCATGATACCTTTATGTGGAAAGGGATCGACGGAAGCGAGGTTCTGACACACTTTATCACGACGCCGGAACCTTGGAGGGAGAAGGATTCCTGGTTCTACACCTACAATGGGAATCTTCTTCCAAGGACGGTAAAAGGCGTGTGGGATGCGTACCGGGATAAACAGATGAACAAGGATCTGTTGATTTCTTTTGGTTTCGGTGACGGGGGCGGAGGCGTGAACCGTGATATGCTGGAATGCAGGAGACGGCTTGACAGGATTCCGGGACTTCCCAATGTGAAGATGTCCGCGGCAGGGGAATATTTCCGAAAGCTCCATGATACCGTGGAGCATACGGACGATTATGTCCATACATGGGACGGGGAACTGTATCTGGAGTATCACAGAGGTACTTATACAAGCCAGGCTTACAACAAACGCATGAACCGGAAGATGGAGCTGCTCTACCGCAGAGTCGAATGGCTGACGGTGATGAAGGCTTTAAGAGTGGGTGATATTGCGGCTGCAAAACAAGAAGAATTGACGAAGGGGTGGAAACACATTCTTACAGACCAGTTCCATGATATTATCCCGGGTTCGTCCATCCATGAGGTTTATGAAGATTCCAGGAAGGATTATGAATATATTGAAGGAATTGCACGGAACATAGAACGGGAAGCATATGAGGATGTATTGGAGCACAGGGCAGATACGTACACGGTCATCAATGCATCCGGCTGGAACATGGATCAGATCATCGAGGTGCATGAGGATGCATCCGGAGTATTTAAAGATGCGGCCGGAAATGAATTGCGTTCACAGAAGGAAGCGGGGACTGTCTACGTGGAAGTAAAGGATGTTCCGGCAATGGGAATGAAGGTGATATCTTTTGAAGAGAGAATGGAAGGTGATGTGCGAGGGAGACATGCAGATGATATGTTTTCAGTCAGGGACAGAGAGGTTGAGACGCCGTATTACCGCATCTCATGGAATGAATACGGCCAGATCACAAGGCTTTATGACAAGACATATGACCGCGATGTAATTGCCAAAGGACAGCGTGCCAATGTGCTGCAGGTATTCGAGGACAAACCGCTTGATTATGATGCATGGGATATAGATATCTTTTATCAGGAAAAGATGCGTGAGATTACAGACCTTACCGTATTTGAGGTTACAGAGACGGGACCGCTTTGCATGAAGATTCATATGGAATGGAAGTTTGCACGTTATTCAAAGTCGTATATCAGACAAGATATGATACTTTACAGCAACTGCAGGAGGATCGATTTCAAGACGGATGTGGATTTCCATGATCAGCACAAGCTGTTGAAGGCGGCATTTCCTGTGGATATCCGTTCCACCTACGGTACTTATGACGTACAATACGGCAATGTGAGACGGCCCAATCACTGGAATACAAGCTGGGATCAGGCGAAATTCGAGACGGTGGCGCACAGATGGGCAGATCTGTCGGAGCGTAATTACGGCGTAAGTATTCTGAATGACTGTAAATACGGCCATGATATCAAGGACAATGTCTTAAGGATTTCTCTGCTGAGAGCAGGGACCCATCCGGATTATCTGCAGGATCAGGGAGAACATTCATTTACTTATGCATTGCTCCCACATCAGGGAGACTTTGTAGAAGGTATGGTTGTTCAGGAGGCATTCGCTTTGAATGAGCCGATGCAGGCCGTACCGGGTGCAAGCAGGCTTCCCTATGACAGCTTTGTATCTTTCGATAATGCGCAGGTAGAGTTGGATGCGGTTAAGAAGTCCGAAGACGGGAAATATATTGTCATTCGCTTTCATGAATTTGCCGGATCGAGACAGAGAGTAACGGTGAAATCAGGATTCGCGTATCGGGCATGGTCAGAGTGTGATCTAAGAGAACGTCCGGTTACAGAGTTTACGCAGGGAGAGATCTGCATGAGTCTTCACGCTTATGAGATTAAGACGATATTGCTTGAAGTGTAGTAGGGTTCTGCAATTATACGGTAAATATGACGTACGAATATTGAAATTTTGATCTGTCTGACGTATATTATAAAGTGAATTGAGGCGGCAGAGAGTATGTGTGAGAAGAAAGGAGATTATAAGATGAAACGTTCAAAGATCAATGCTGAGATCAGACATATGGAGGAGATGATAAAGGCGCACGGCTTCGAGATTCCGCCGTTTTGCAAATGGTCGGCGAAGGATTGGGAGACCAAGGGAGCAGACTACGATGAGATCAGGGATAACATGCTCGGATGGGATATCACGGATTATGGTCTGGGAAGATTTGATGAGGTGGGGTTCTCGCTTATTACGATACGCAACGGGAATCTGAAGATGGACAAATATACGAAGACCTATGCGGAGAAGCTTCTTCTTGTTAAGGAAGGACAGATGGCGCCCATGCATTTTCATTGGAATAAGATGGAGGATATTATTAACAGAGGCGGCGGCAATGTGCTGATCACGGTTTACAATTCCACAGAAGACGGGGAATTCGCGGATACAGACGTGACGGTGAACTGTGACGGGCATGAATATAAGGTCCCGGCAGGTACGAAGGTTAAGCTTACGCCAGGGGAGAGTATTACGATCTATCCTTATATGTACCATGATTTCCATGTGGAAGAAGGGAGCGGTGACGTGCTGCTTGGAGAAGTATCCATGTGTAATGATGATGAGCATGATAACCGTTTCTATGAGCCGATCGGACGTTTCCCTGAGATCGAGGAAGACGAAGAGCCCTATCGCTTATTATGCAATGAATACCCAAAGGCAGACAGATAATTGCATGGGCCGGTATCTTCGGATATAGCATTTGATAAGAATTATGGATGTGTGGAGGAAGTATGATACAGCAAATATTGAATGAGAACTGGCGGATGCGCCGCGTGGGAGAGGCGCATCAGCCGGCAGTCGTTCCGGGAACCGTATATACGGATCTGCTGCGCAACGGCAATATGGAAGATCCGTTCTGGAAGGATAACGAGATACGCGCGCTTCCCCTGATGGAAGACGATTACGAATATGAGATATGCTTTGATGCCAGGGAGGAACTGCTGGCACAGGACAGAGTCCTGCTGCATTTTGACGGATTGGATACGATTGCGGATATTTATCTGAATCAGGAGCACATCGGCAAAGCATATAATATGCACCGGATCTGGGAATATGATGTGACCGGGAATATAAAGGCGGCCGGGAACAGGCTTCAGGTTGTGCTGCATTCTCCGCTTAAGTTCATTCGGGAAGAATTTGCTAAGTGCCGGACGCTGGGCACGGAGGATGCCATGGACGGATTCGTCCATATACGGAAGGCGCACTGTATGTTTGGCTGGGACTGGGGCGCGCATCTTCCGGATGCGGGTATTTTCCGCACGGTGTCTTTGCTTGGGGTAAAAGGGGCAAGATTGGACAGTGTGTATATCCGGCAGGAACATCTTGACGGGAGTGTGACCCTGCATTTTGATGTTGAACCGGAGAAATATGCTGCCCGGACGGGAGAGGCTTCCTGTGCGCGGGACATTGGCTATAAAGTGGAGATTATGTCTCCGGACGGATCGATTCAATGCGGTTTTGATTCCCCCGGGGAGATGAAAATTGAGCAGCCAGAACTCTGGTGGCCGAACGGCTACGGCGGACAGCCGTTATATACGGTAAAGGTAACCTTATATGTTGACGGTGAGACGGCTGATGTATGGGAGCGCCGGATCGGCCTTCGGACCATGACGGTGAGGAGGAAGAAGGATGAGTGGGGAGAGTGTTTTGCACACGAAGTGAACGGGGTCGCGGTCTTTGCCATGGGAGCAGATTATATCCCTGAGGATCATCTGCTTGGAAGAGTGACGCCGGAGACTACGCGCAGGCTTCTTACGCAGTGTGTCTCGGCGAATTATAATGCGGTCCGTGTGTGGGGCGGAGGCTATTATCCGGAAGACTGGTTCTATGATATCTGTGACGAGCTGGGGCTGATCGTCTGGCAGGACTTTATGTTTGCGTGTGCCGTCTATGAACTGACACCGGAATTCAAGGCGAGTATCAGACAGGAATTCATAGATAATATCAAGCGTCTCCGCCATCACGCGTCATTGGGGCTGTGGTGCGGCAACAATGAGATGGAGATGTTTGTGGACCGGGGAGAGTGGGTAACAAAGAAGACAGAGGTGAGGGATTATGTTATTATGTATGAGCAGATGATCCCGGAAGTGTTGGAACAGTATGATCCTCAGACTTTCTACTGGCCGGCAAGCCCTTCATCCGGAGGGGCATTTGATGAACCGAACAGCCCTGACAGAGGAGATGTGCATTATTGGGATGTATGGCATGGAAACAAACCATTTTCCGATTATCGGCATTATTTCTTCCGGTATGCATCTGAATTCGGATTCCAGGCATTCCCAAGCAGGAAGACGATAGAGACATTCACCGACGATCCGAAGGACATGAATATATTTTCTTACGTGATGGAGAAGCATCAGCGCAATAACGGTGCAAATGGGAAGATTATGAATTATCTGCAGCAGACCTACCTGTACCCTACGGATTTTGAGACGCTGATCTATGCGTCCCAGCTTCTCCAGGCAGACGCGATCCGGTATGGGGTGGAGCATTTCCGCAGAAACAGGGGACGCTGTATGGGAGCAATCGTCTGGCAGTTGAATGACTGCTGGCCGGTGATTTCCTGGTCGTCGATTGATTACTGCGGAAGATGGAAAGCGCTGCATTATGCAGAAAAACGCTTCTTTGCGCCGCTTATGATCTCCTGTCAGGAGGAGGGGATGATGACGCAGAAAGCCGATATGAACCGGGAGCATTTTGAATTTGAGAAGTCAATCCGGCTGAATGTTGCAAACGAGACCCGAAGTGAGCAAAGTGTGCAGGTATCATGGGCGGTCCGCAGCGCGAAGGCGGAAGTGATACGTGACGGCGGTACGGCCGATATCAGGGTACCGGCGCTTTCCAGCGTGTGGCTTGATAAGGTTATGCTGCCGGATGTGGACATCTTCTCAGAGTATGTCAGCTATGAGATGAAGCAGGACGGGGAAGTGATATCCGGGGGAACCGTTATATTTTCCTATCCCAAATATTTCAGATATGAGGATCCGAAGCTTTCCTTCCGTACAGAGGGAGATGAGATCATCGTAACGGCGGATGCGTATGCGAAGAGTGTGGAGATACTGAATGAGAATGAAGACCTGATTCTGTCGGATAATTATTTTGACATGAATAAAGGCGAGAAGCGTGTGAAGGTTCTGTCCGGAGAGGTGAAGGGAATTCGGCTGAGGAGTGTGTATGATATAAAGTAAGGAAGAATAAGACTGACGTTCCTGTTCCGGGATGGGACAGAAATCCCGGAACAGATGTCAGAAGAACCTTATTTCTCCAAAGCCTCTTGTCTGCAAAGCTCTTCAAAATCATGTATCGCATCCTCCGAGCCCATCATCCAGAGAGTATCCCCCGCCTCGATGATCGTGCCTGCGGTAGGAAGTTCGAGTATCTTGCTGTAAGGCGTCTTCAAGCCTACAATCAGGCAATGGTAACGATCCTGAATCCTGGACTCCCGGATTAGTTTGTCGCAGAACGAATCCGTAGGCAGCACCTGATACTCAATACAGCTAAGCGGCGACTGTTTCTCCGTATCTCCATAGCCTAAGAAATCCTTCAAAGACCCCACAGAATACTTCTCACCCACATCCTGATAATCCCGGAAACGGTCAAGCGCTTTTGCGACGCCGACCGCAAATACACGGTCACCGGCAAATACATGCGTACTTCCTCCGGGCACAAGGATGATCTCCGTCTTCCTTTCGATCTTGATGATAAATACATTCTGTCTGCGCCCCCAATATAGCTCCAGAAGCGTCTTGCCTGCATAATCGGCATCCCTTGGAACCACGAAAGACATAACCTTATAATCGTCTTCAAAGCTGTCCACAAAACCTGGCATACTGATCGTTGCATTAGATTCTGACATGCTGGCAAAAAGGAAAGTTGCCCTGGTAAGGGTGGAATACCGCTTTCTGGCGCGGTAATCCATCAGATACAGAACGACTCCCGCGATCATCCATGCCACAAATATCAGCGTCGCCGCGCCGCCCATGAAAACCGGCTGTCCAGGTACGAACAAAAGCACGAATAACCCGGTCATACAGACAGCCGCAAACCATGCCGTCGGCAGCCCTCCCACAATCTTATACGGTCGTTTTAGTGCCGGCTCCTTTTTACGAAGAATGATCAGGGAAAATGCTGTAATCATCCAGCTCGCAACATAACCGGCAGCCGAGAAACTGGTCAGGGCTCCGATCAAGCCGCTCCCCAGAAACGGCCCGACAAGCGATGCCGCCAAACTGACCTTCAGCGCATTTACCGGCGTCTTGTAGACCGGATGCTGCTTCGACAGGCTGAAAGGCACGATACTTACCCTCGCCATCGCCATAAGGATCTGGGACGATGCCATCATGAAACCATTCCAGGTAGTCAGAAGGCCGCAGACCGCCCCCAGTAAAATCAATACATACAGAATGCTGCCGAGACCGCCCGGATAAAGCTCCCTGAACATAAGTGCCGCAGAAGGGTTCGAAAACCTGATGAAATTTTTCCATGGAAGTGCGCCGCCCAGGGTGAACAACAGCAGCGCGTAAAACAGGCAGGATAGAACTACAGTCATAACCACCGTCTTTCCCACTCCCTTTGCATCGCCGCCGGCGCTTTCAATCCCTTGCGGAATCGTCTCAAACCCCGCCAGGAAAAATGGCACGGATGCAAGAATCGATATCATTCCTCCTGCAAAAGAATTGTGTGTGCCCACTCCTGTATTTTCATAAAACGGTCTGAGATTGCCAATGTCAAACTTAAGCGCGGCACAGATCATTGCCAGAATGCCGGCGCCCACAAGCGCTATGCAGAGAATCTTCTGCAGGGACGCCGATGACGCGACTCCTTTTCTGTTGATAGCGTAAAGTAAAACGGAAATCGCCGTCCCAAGTATAATATGACCCACATAAATATCCGCTCCGGCAAGGGAATACAGCGGCGTCCCCGCTTTTAATACCGGGAAGACAATACTTAAAATATCCACCACATAAATGGCCTCCCACGGAATGATCGTGATAAACGCCCCAAATGCCGCCCAGCCGGAGAGAAACGCAATGCGGTCCCCAAATGCCCGGAACGCATAAGCCATGCCGCCTCCGGACACCGGCAGCATCGTACATAATTCACAGTAGCAGAGCGCAACGGGTACCATAAGAATCATCGCCACCATATAGCCTGCCGCCGCAGGCAGCGGCCCGCCGCTGCTGTTCATCCAGCTGTTAATAGAGACCGCCCAGCCTACACCTACGATCGCACCAAAACCGATGCAGAAAAAGTCGAGTGCAGATACCCCTTTTTTTTGTTCTGTCCTCTGTTCCATTTCTTCATCACTCTCCTTTGTATACTAATATCCAGTATACTGTTTGAAAAGTCATAATGCAATGATTTTTGACAGAAATCCGACTATTTTTAACCGTGTAGAATATTCCTTTTGCAAAGGTTTTTTCGATTGAAAATACACACGGTAAATTCTTGAATATGGTATCAGAAGCCGGACTGTAGTCTGAATGCCAGAGTATGTGATATAATGTTATTGTCAGATGTACATTAAATTTTTAGAATTGGAGGATGGATAAATGACCCTGCAGCAATTAAGATATGCGGTTGAGGTTGCCAACAGAGGTTCTATGAATGAGGCGGCGAAAAAGCTGTTTGTTTCTCAGCCAAGCCTGTCCAATGCGATCAGAGAACTGGAGCGGGAAATAGGAATATCTATCTTTGACAGAACAAATCAGGGAATCTTGGTATCTGCGGAAGGAAAAGAGTTTCTCAGTTATGCAATGCAGATTGTTGAACAAGAGAATTTGTTGAAGGAGCATTATCTGGGTACAAAGCCAACAAAACAGAAGTTTGGGATATCTACACAGCATTATACATTTGCAATCAATGCGTTTGTAGAGCTTTTGCAGGAGCTGGATCCAGGCGAATTTGATTTTACCTTTCGGGAGACTACGACAGAGGAAGTGATCAAGGATGTAAGAAACCGGAAAAGTGAGATCGGAATTCTCTATATGAACCATTTTAATGCGAGAATGATCTTGAAAAACCTGGAGGAAGCAGGGCTTGAATTTGTGGAATTATTTCAATCTGAGTCTTATATTTATGTGACAGACACGCATCCGTTAGCCAGGAAGAAGGAAGTTAAATTCAGAGATTTAAAACCTTATATATTTCTTTCTTTTGGAAAAGGTGAATATAATTCTAATTATTTTTCCGAAGAAATACTAAAGATTCTGGAGCACCGAAGGAATGTCAAAGTTAGCGACAGAAGTACATTATTCTATCTGCTCCGGAAGCTTGGAGGGTTTACAATCTGCACTCAGATGGTGAATAAAGAGCTTCAGGGAGAGGACATTGTAGCAATTCCCCTGCATACAGAAGGAGCGATTAAGGTTGGGCTCATTCTATATAAGGATAAATGTCTAAGCAGTATTGGGAAGCGCTATATGGAGATCGTCAGAGAAAACATCAAAGACCTGTTATAGCTTTTAGCTATTACAGGTCTTCTTTTTTGATTACGTTTCCTTAGGTTTAGATGCAATGATAATCTAAATATTTTGAAAAGATAAAAATTGGTTAGAGAAATCCTGTATAACGATAACGGACGGAAGAATTGAAAAGAATGAACAGTTGAATTAAAATTATATCGTGAAAACATTAACAGCCGGCGCAATGTTTCATCAAAAGGTATGGAGGGTCTATTTATGAGAAAAAATAAGAGAGAGGAAAGGCCAGATGAACGAAAAGCAGCTTTGGGTATGTCGCTTCTTGTATTGGTACTTTCTGTAGGTGTTCTGATGACAGGAATCCTTATACTTAAGTTATCGCCGCATATCCCGATTCTTGTCTGTACATTCATTATGGCAATTTATGGTCTGTATCTGGGAATACCATGGGCTGAGATGATGAATAAGGCTATGGAATCTATTTCCAGCAGCCTTGAGGCAATTATTATTGTTATGACCATAGGGATGGTGGTTGGTTCTTGGGTAGCCTGCGGTACAGTCCCTTATGTGATCTGGGGAGGTTTGAAACTTTTTACTCCGGCATTTCTGCTTCCGTTTACAGTGGTGCTCTGCGCGGTTATGAGTACATTGACTGGAAGCTCCTGGACAACGGTAGGCACAGTTGGTGTTGCGTTTCTTGGGATCGGAGTCTCAATGGGGATTCCGTCTCCCATCGTCGTTGGCGCAATCTGCTGCGGCGCTTTCTTTGGGGATACACAATCTCCCATGTCGGACGGCTGTAACTTCGCAACAGCTATCTCGGGTGCAGGATTGTACAACGGTGTGAAGGGGATGCTGTGCACAAACTGTCCGGCGCTGCTGATCAGTTTTGTCGTGTATATAATTATCGGGCTTAGATATTCTGCTTCGGCAAATGTCAATTCCGGGGAACAGATCGCAGAGACGCTTGCAGGGCTGGAGCAGGGATTTCATATGACTCCGGTTGTATTGCTGCCGGCAATTGTATTATTCATCCTTCTTGCAATTAAGCTGCCGGCAATCCCAACAATGATCCTTGCGGCTGTCAGCGGCGTGATAGTCGATGTGTTCTGTCAGAATGAAAATCTGGCGGATGCATTGGGATATCTGATGGATGGGTATGTGGGGAATACAGGCGTAGCTGACGTAGACCGTATTATTACCCGGGGCGGAATGAATAATATGATGGGTACGGTCGCATTGATGATATTCTCTATGTGGATGGCAGGAGTTCTCCAGCGTGTAGGAATCATATCTGTACTGCTTGAGAAGATCTCAAAGCTGGTGAAAAGGATTGTGCCGCTGGTGTCCCTGACCAATGTCCTGACATTTATATTCAGTTATTTTGCGGCGGACCCTTACCTTGCTATGACGTTGCCGTCAAAGGCTCTGGAGGGAGCATACGACGATCTGGAGTTAAATAGAAGTGTGCTGTGCAGAAGTGTCGGCAATGCCGTCCTCTTTGCGCCGATGGTACCCTGGGGGTCCGGCGGACTCTATGTATCAGCTACTCTGGGAATTGCTGTCTCTTCATATATTCCGTACTATTTTATGGGATATCTGGCGCCTTTGCTGTGCATCCTGTTTGCAGCAGTCGGAATTGGAAATTATAAAGTGAAAAATAGTTAATCGAGAAAGGAGTGCGGTGTATGAGGAAGGGTAAACAGGCATTTTTGGCAGCATGTACAGGTTTGCTGTTTGCGATTGGGGTACTGATATATGGAGTACTGGTGTTAGAGCAAAGTCCTCATATTCCGCTCATTTTCAGCACGGTAGTTATCATGCTGTACGGCATAATGAATGGAAATACATGGCAGGAAATGCGCATCGGTATGATAGAGAGTATTTCAGAATCTATAGAAGCGATACTGATTATCTGTCTGATCGGTGTAACCATAGGAACCTGGATGGCAGGCGGAACAGTGCCGGCGATCATATATTATGGGTTACAGGTATTTTCACCTCGTTTTTTTCTGGTATCGGTTGTAGTCTTGTGCAGTGTGATGTCTCTCGTCACCGGTTCATCATGGACGACCATCGGTACCATAGGGGTTGCATTCATGGGAATCAGTGCAGGGCTCGGAATACCGGCAGGAATGACGGCCGGCGCGGTCATATGCGGAGCGTATTTTGGGGATAAACAGTCTCCGCTCAGTGATTCTACGAATTTTGCAGCCGCTGTGGCGAAAACAGATCTGTATGAACATACCCGTTCTATGATATATACGACAGGTCCGGCGTATTTGATGAGTCTTGCCATTTTTCTTATACTTGGATTGAAATACGGCGGGCAAAGTACAGATATCTCACAGATTCAGGCGATAACGGCCGGGCTTAAGGACGGCTTCTATATGGGACCGGTACTGCTTCTTCCGTTGTTGCTGTTATTGATTCTGATCATACGGAAATTTCCGGCGATCCCAACAATGATCATTGCTTCTGCCCTGGGCCTGGTCTGTGCAGTCTTCATTCAGGGCGAGAATATGGAAGAAGGAATGCATTATATGTATTCTGGTTATACGGGCACGACAGGAATTGAGGCGGTGGATACACTGCTGACAAGAGGCGGGCTTACTTCTATGACCGGTACGGTTACACTGATGCTTATGTCGCTTTCACTGGCGGGAGTGATGCGTACTACGGGGATCATGAACGTAATTCTGGAAAGAACGGGAAAGCTTACAGAGAACAGTATTGGTTTGATTATAGTGACTTGGGTACTGACCTTTTTGTTGAGTTTTTTTGCAGCAGATCCTTATCTGGCGATGATATTGCCGGCGAATATCCTGGGAACTAAGTATGATGAGCTTGGGATACAAAGAAGCGTTATGTCAAGGACGCTGGAAGACGGAGGGACGATTGTGTGTCCGATGGTGCCGTGGGGGACGAATGGAATCTACTGTGCGCAGACACTGGGGGTATCAGTGGGAACATATATTTCCTATTATTTTTTGGGAATGATGACACCCGTAGTTATGTTGTTTTGCGCTGTAACAAGTGTGGGAGTGCGAAAGAAAGGAAATGTGGATGGATATACAAGAAAGGGACAGAATGATCCCGGGAAAAACTAATTTTATCAAAAGAAGCGGATTTGCTTCAGAGGAAAAATACAAAGAAAAGATGGCAGAAGAAGGGAAATTTATGTATCATTTTCATCTGTGCTGTCCTTCTCTTGAAAAATTGAAGCAACAGATGGAAGAGCTGGATCAGCGGCTGGCCGAAAAAAATCTCCATCTGGATCGGTTTGGAGTCAGTCTGGATTATGCAATGGCGCTCCCCGGTAATGTACGGAAAAAGTATCGAAGCAATGAAGCGCTGTATTTTGAAAAACAGGCAGATTGGAATATGTTGGGATATTCCTGTCATATGCAGCCCCATCTGGGCGACAATATGATCGGGAGTCCGGCGTCTTATGAGAATGTGAAGGCGGCTTTGAAAGCGGGCGTTACAACGATTGGAAACATGTCACAGTTTTTCGGATGGGATTATTCGGAGTATCCGGATTTGGAGATGCGGACAAAGAATACGTTGGCTGCCATTCAACTTATGGCAGACTGCAGAGAATATGGTACATTGATCCATTCTAATCTGGATGACGGATATGGTGGTGCGGCAGGTGATCTTGGCCTTTTGGCGGGATGTGCGCTGTTGGAAAAATATATTGTTGAAGAGCTGCTTCATGCAAAGCTTGCACATTCTTTCGGAGATATGTTTCATTCTCCGTTTAAAAGACTTGTGTTTTTGTCGGCACTGAAAAAGATACATAAAGGAAATATGATAGGATCTATGATATTTACTAATAAACTAGGAAGATGCAATCAGGATAAAAGTCTGAATGTGGTACATCTGTCAGAGTGCCTTCTTTGCGATATGGCGGGACAGTTCCTTTATCGGACCGGACATGCAATCACCACAATGGCAAATGGAGGATTAACAGCGGATATTACGTCGGAAGAGATCGTACGGACTTTGGAATATGCGAGGGAATTGGAGGCATATGTACCTGAATTTGCCAAGATGATCGACCAGAAAGAAATAGATCGTACGGCAGATATTGTCGTAGAACGAGGAGAACGGTTCTTAGAAAATGTATTGACGGCGCTGGACAGGCGGATAGATATTCATGATCCATATTACTTGATGCTCGAGATCAAGAGAATGGGAATAGGCAGGCTGGTTCAGGAAGCTGCACCGGCTGTCGGTGAGGATGTGATTGTAACAGATTATGCTGTCTATAAGGCAGCAGAGAGGAGATAATATGTCAGAAAAAGAGTTAACTGGAAAAGTGGCCCTTGTAACAGGAGGGGCGAGAGGGATTGGAAAATGTATTGCAGAGAACCTTGCGGATAAAGGTGCGGATATGGTGATTCTGGATATGAAGGTTTGTAAGGAGGACGATGTAATTAAAAACTGTGCGGCAATGGGTGTGAGAACCTTGGCGGCAGAGTGTGATATTACAAAACACAGAGATATTCAAATATCTGTCAGCCATATAATAGAGGACATGGGGAGAATTGATATCCTGGTAAATAATGCAGGAGTGTATCCTGCAGCACCTATCCTTGAAGTGGAAGAAAGTACGTTTGATTTTGTTATAGATGTAAATCTTAAGGGGCTGTTTTTCCTTACGCAGGAGGTAGTGAAAGCGTCTATGCTGCCGAACAGATACGGAAGAATTGTCAATATCTCATCCTGTGACGGGAAGAATCCGGGAAAGGGAGTTTCTGTCTATGGAGCGGCTAAGGCAGGCGTTATCAGCCTGACGAAATCCTTCGCAAGTGAACTGGCCGGCTCGAATATTAATTCGAATGCCGTTGCGGCAGGATGGGTAGAATCCGGACAAGTACTGGCGAATGACAGATGGAAAGAAGCTTTGCCTCTCATACCGTCAGGGCGTCTTGGAAAGCTTAGTGAGATTGCGGAGGCCGTGGCATTCTTATGCAATGATAAGGTATCTTATATTAATGGGGAGATCCTGGATGTGAACGGCGGGATTATTATGGATTGATAAATTTTGAAAGTTTTGCTGTTAGAATTAGAACAGTTGGAGTTCTTATTCTCTGAAGTTTATGGGAGCATCAGCCAACATGGCTGATGCTTTTTATGTTACAAAGTATTGACAAGAAAACTTGACATATATATAATAAAGATGACAAGAAAACTTGACTTATTTTGGAACGGAGGTGTCATATATGGATAGAGAAGAAGTATTACGCAGAGCGCAGTATAAGAAGCCAAACAAATTAGATGAGATGGAATTGGATATTTTGAACCGAGGATGCAAGGTTGGAGTGCTCACAGGGGGTGTTGCCTGTATTATCATGATGATTACAAAGATTATGGCGGGAGTCCCATATCACGACGTATTTGCAATCTATTGCTTTATGACCAGTGGTCAATGGTTCTATAAGTGGGTCAGGCTTAAGAGGAAATATGATTTGTGCTATGGAATTTTATGGCTCGGATTGGCAAGCGGGCTGTTCATTGGATATTTAACTGAAATATTCTGAGTCGTATGGATACAGAACTTATATTAAAAAATAAATTAAAACAGGCAAGAGCAGAAAAAAATCTGTCTCAGAATGATCTTGCCAAGTTGGCGGGTGTGTCCCGCCAGACGATCTGTTCGATTGAGACGGGAGTATTTAATCCGACTGCCAAGCTGGCATTGATTCTGTGTATTGCTCTGGATAAGAAATTCGAAGAGTTATTCTATTTTTAAGCAATCCTACATGGAATTTGGTGCATCTGGTCAGGTATTCAACAGATATTATTGGATGGTTTTTAGAGATATACCGTATAATGAGAGGAAGTGTATTATGAGGAAGAATGATGTTGTTACGGTAACGATTGAGGATTTTGGAGTTGCCGGGGAGGGTATAGGAAAAGCTGACGGGTATACACTGTTTATCAAAGATGCTGTAATCGGTGATGTAGTGGAAGCCAAGATTATGAAGACGAAAAAAAATTATGGATATGCGAGACTTATGAAGATCATCTGTCCGTCACCATATCGTGTGGAACCCAGGTGCCCGGCATCACGTCAATGCGGTGGCTGTCAGATACAAGCCGTGAGCTATGAAAAGCAGTTGGAATTCAAAGAACAAAAGGTGAAGAACAATTTGATGCGTATCGGTGGACTTCCAAAAGAAGTGTTGGATGCTGTTTTTGAACCGGTCTGCGGGATGAAAGTGCCTTACAGGTATCGGAACAAAGCACAATTTCCTGTCGGGAAGGATAAAAACGGCAGGTTGACGGCGGGATTCTATGCGGGACATACGCATCAGATCATTCCCTGTCTGGATTGTTATCTTGGAGTTGAGATAAACCGTGAAATTCTGAATGTAATTCTTGAATTTATGGAGCATTACCAGATACCGCCTTATGATGAGGGGCAGCATCAGGGGTTAGTGCGTCATATTTTGCTCCGTTATGGCTTTACTACAGGTGAGATTATGGTTTGTCTGGTATTAAATGGAAGGGAACTCCCGCATGCAGAAAAATTGACAGAAAGACTTTCAAAGATTCGGGGGATGACGAGTATTACAATCAGTGTTAATACAGAGAAGACGAATACGATCATGGGGAAGGAAATCGTTGAATTGTGGGGGCAGAATTACATTACAGATTACATTGGAAATGTGAAATATCAGATATCGCCGCTGTCATTTTACCAGGTGAATCCGGTACAGACACAGTATCTGTATGAGACGGCGCTTCGCTATGCAAGACTTTGTAAAGAAGAGACTGTATGGGATGTATACTGTGGGATTGGAACAATTTCCCTGTTCTTGGCACAAAAGGCGGGGAAGGTCTATGGTGTGGAGGTCGTTCCACAGGCCATTGAAGATGCGAAGAAGAATGCAAAGATCAACGGGATTGATAATGTGGAATTCTATGTGGGAAAGGCTGAGGAGGTTCTGCCGAAATTTTACGCAAAATATGGGGAACAGCATCCCGGGCAACAGGCAAGAGCGGATGTAATGGTCGTGGATCCGCCAAGGAAAGGGTGCGAGGAGTCAGTGTTAGAGACAATGGTGCAGATGCAGCCGGATAGGATCGTGTACGTGAGCTGTGATTCGGCGACACTTGCCAGGGATATAAGGTATCTGAGGGAGAGAGGATATGAGTTAGAGAAAGGGAAAATTTTTGACATGTTTCCACATACAAGCCACACAGAGACTGTGTGCCTTTTGTCCCAACGCAAACCGGACGCTCAGATAGAGGTGAATCTGGAAATGTAGGAGCTGGAACTGTCCAGCGCAGAAACAAAGGCAACGTATGAAGAGATAAAGTCTTTCGTGTTGGAGAAGCATGGCCTGAAGGTAACAAATTTATACATAGCCCAGGTCAAAAGAGAATGCGGCGTTGTGGAGAAGGAAAACTGCAATCTCCCGAAGAATGAAGATGGACGAGTACCTCAGTGTCCCGAGGATAAGCGTCAGGCCATCAAGGCGGCATTCAGGCATTTTAAGATGATTTAAAATGAAACGAGCAGAAGGCGGTCAGGAACAGGTGGTTCTAGGCTGCCTTCTTTTTTGCGTAAAATAAGTCTGACCAGATAAAACATCTAATCAGACTTGTCATGTGTAAGCTATATTGAATTCAATCATTAGCGGGCCGAAGTTTTTAACAAAGTAATCGTATTGTGCCGGGTGTGTATCACGGAGTTTTTGATATCGGTTTTGTCCCTCCGGTTCAAGTTGTACACCAAAGCCACAGTACATGCATCCGTTACGGCTATAGCCCATTTCGTATATTTCTGAAATTTTCACATCGTACTTTTCTATGTACTCCAGAATATCATCCTCCGTCCAGAAAGAGAGAGGCCTTGATTGGTTGTCTTGACGTTCGTGAAATACATTGCAGCCATGTTCCAGCCAGTCCTTTTCGCGCTGGTAGCTTTCTGAGGCAAGAATGCCAAGAATGACACATTCGAGTCCAAGTTCACGAGCCTTCCGGCGAAGTGGCTCCTTTTTTAAACGGTCACAGCACTTATCAGAAATCGGCAGTTCTTTGTATTGGCTGTACTTCTTGAAATTTCTCTCGATGTAATCAATGGAGTGATTCCGTGTTCTATCGGATAAAGCATGTTGATAGGTGCGGATGGCATTAGATACTCGCTTGGAAAACGTCGGGTAACCATAGTGTTCTACGACTTTCTTAAATGTCCACATTTCACCCTTGGTATCGATTGGAAGAACGGTGATTAGATTCGTGCCGTTCTCTTCTTTCTCCCATCGAATATGCCGTATTGTTTCCGGATACTCATTGGTAGTATTCGAAAAGAGATGCAGGATGTCCGGATACATTTGTTTGGCAATATGCGATAACACGGTTGAATCCTTGCCGCCAGAATAGGAGATATAGACTTTATCAAGTCCAAATTCCATAACAGCCTGGCGTATGAGATAGCGTGTCTGTACAATTTTTGACTCCAGATTCATATCTCTAAGTGAAGCCAATGTTTGCCTGCGTTCTTGCAGGTAGAGGGCATGCTTTTGACCACAGTCGGCACAATACCGGCGGTCAGAAGGATAGACGTTATCTTGCGTCAGCTCCTCTTTGCAATTTTTACAAAGCATTTTTGTTTTTCCTCCTTTCTAATCTTGTTACTAACAAGATATTTGTATTCAGTATATAATACAATAATTCTGTTAGTCAATTCCTTTCATACAAGTTTTTCTTGTAATTTTGCACAAAATATGGTAGACTTAACAATTAAATAACTATGCAATTTTTTAAAGGCGTGCGGTATGCATGCCTTGAAATCATGTTTTAGGCAGGGAAAATAGATGCAAAAACAGGGTAATCGGTCAGAAAAAAGTTTAGGTAAGAATTTAGCAAAGCTGAGGAAGCAGAATAAATTAAAACAGACAGAACTGGCAGAGAAGCTGAATGTTTCGCAGCAAATCATAAGCAACATCGAAAACGATAAATCAACTCCGGATATTGGACTGCTTATGCAGACGGCTGACATATATGACATTACCTTGGATCAACTTGTGGGACGACAGTTCGTCGGCAAGGAAGGCACGGATGAACTGCAGCAAAAAATAATGAATTCTCTTAGCGGGATGGATGAAAAAGAAAGGAAGCTGGCTCTGGAACTTTTGCAAGTGATCCGGAATCAGGGTAACGATGATGGCAGCAAATAGTTATTTTAATGAAAACACTCTGGAGGAACTGATCGAGGAAATACAGTATGTATATAGATCAGATAATCGTCCGTGGGTGATCGGCTACAGCGGCGGAAAGGATTCGACAACGGTCGTTGAGCTGGTTTATAAGATGCTCCAGACGCTGCCAGACTGGCAACGCCATAAAAAAGTATACATAGTTTCTTCGGACACAAGGATTGAGAATCCTTTAATAAAAATCTATCTGAATAAGATGAATGAGCTGATAGGGCAAGCCGCTGAAAGAGATGGGCTTCCTATAGTGTCCACCATGGTCATGCCTCCGGCAAACAATTCATTCTGGGCAAATGTAATAGGAAGAGGCTTCCCAACGCCGAGAGTGAATGGAACTTTCAGATGGTGTACAGACCGATTAAAGATTAACCCGAGTGCGGATTATATCAGAGAGGTAATAAAAAAAGAGGGGAACGAGGTTGTAGTTCTCTTAGGCGTTCGAAAAGTTGAAAGTATTGCCAGAAAAAGACGTATTGAAGGTAGAGAACTGGCTAACCGCTTGATGAACAGGCATGAAACCATACAGGATGCTTATGTCTATAATCCCATCGTCGAGCTGACAACAGACGATGTGTGGGATGTTTTATTGCGCCTTGACGGTGGAGAAACTCCGTGGGGGTCAAATAATAATGAATTGGTTTCTCTTTATGCGGACGCAGACAGCGGAGAATGTCCTTTTGCCGGGATCTATGCCGGAGGACAGACGCAGTCTTGTGGTAATTCGAGATTTGGATGTTGGGTGTGTACCGTAGTTAAAGAAGACAAATCTCTGAATGGATTTATAAGAAGCGGACATCGTGAACTTATTCCTCTATCTGAATTCAGATCCTGGCTTATGAGTATTCGTGACGATGACGATAAAAGAGAGAAGAAAAGAAGAAACGGCACGGTGTACGAAACGAAAGATGGTCAGATGGGATACGGTCCTTTTACGTGGGAGGCTAGACAGCTTATTCTGACAAAGCTTATAGAGACACAGCAGCGGATGAGTTATGAGTTGATTACTGTCGAGGAACTTAAAGCAATCGATGAGATTTGGGATGCAGAACTGGATCTCTCCCGAAGAACACTTGTGGAATTATACGAGAAACTCACTGGCGTTAAACTTCCATGGTATCAGTATAAAGAGCCTTTGATTGATGCTGAAACGGTGGCAGAACTTGAAAGATTGGCAGAAGAGAATGGTGTTCCTTTCGATTTGGTAAGGAATATTATTCTGTCTGTAAATTATAATAAAAACTTTTCGAACCAGAAAATTATGAAAGAGGCTTTGGAGCGGTTGCTTAACCAGCAATGGCTGCACCATGCTGCCTTGAAGGAGATTGAAGATGAAAATAAATAAAGTGATTTTATATAACTTCAACTCCTTTGAGGGTGTAAATGAGTTTGATTTTTCTGTTGATGACGAACAGAAAAACATTGTGCTTGTCGGAGGCAAGAACGGAGCCGGAAAGACTTCCTTATTTACTGCTATAAAGATTGCATTATACGGACCCCTTGCATATGGGTACGTTGGTATTAATCCACATTATGTGGCAAAAATCAAGGATTGTATAAATTCAAAGGCTTTCCAAACGAATAAGGTTGAAGCCAGAGTTCAGATTAACATTTCCCTCATGGTGGAACGAGAAATGAGGGATTATGAAATCACGCGCGAGTGGGATTATAGTGGACAGAAGCTTGTCGAAACATACTATGTGAAGCTTGACGAAAAGACTTTGGACAAGCAGGAACTGTCATATTTCCAGAATTATTTAAAGAGTCTGATTCCGCCGGATCTGTTTGAATTTTTTTTATTCGATGGAGAAGAGGTAGGAAGTGTTTTTTCAACGAGTTCATACAACTCTTATGTCAGGAATGCTGTATACACATTATGCGGTCTGGATACATATGAAATTATCAGGAAGTATACTCATGGATATGCCGGAAAGGCTACGACGGAGGATGAGTCTAGACTTATAAAAGAATATGAAGAGACAAAGGGTGCTGTTGAATCGGCAGAACATAGGAGCGAAGCACTGACTGCCGAGATTGAATCCATTGAGGAGAAGATTGGGCTGCTGGAAACGGAACAGATAGAGTTGGAAACCGCATTTAAAAATGCGGGAGGAATCACCGATTCGGACAGAAAAAGGCTAAAGCAGGATTTTGATAAGGCCGAGCGGGTGAAGGCAGAATCTATGGCTAAGATTAAAATGTTTGTAGAAGGATTGATGCCTTTTTACATTATTAAAGAAATCACCGGAAGTATTTCTGAACAATTAGATTACGAAGAAAAGGGAGAGATATTCCATTACGTTCAGAGACTTTTATATCAGGACGAGCTTCAGAAGGCGTTGTCGGATAAAGTTCAATCCGTTGATGATGTACTGAATATGCTGCTGGATAAACTCAAGCCGGAAGGATTCCAGGAAGATGCAAGTCCGATATATGACCTTTCAAAAGATGAGACTGCGCGTGTTAATGCGATGATATCCACGATAGAGCACTTTGATGTTCAGGATATGGTACGCACAGTAAGAGAGAAACAGGCGGCAGCAGAACGCACTGTTGAGATCAATAAAACGCTAAAGAGCGCAATGGCAGACGAGGATGCGGCACAGTTCCAGAAGCAGGAAAACGATTTGTTGAAGCGTTCGAGTGCGCTGAATGAGCAGTTATATGAAGCCAAAACAGAACTGGCAGGGATTAATGAAAGAATAGCTGTTTTAAAGCAACAAAGAGACCACGCATGGCAGAAAGTAAAGGACAATGCGCAGAATAAGCATGTCTTTGAATTAAGCACAAGGCTGTTCTCCATGATGGATACGTTACTGTCGGAAAAGACAGAGGACGTAAAGCGAGGACTTGAAAGGCTGATTGTAAAGAATCTGCATCGTATTTACAGAAAGAATAATCTTATTACGCATATAGAGATAGATGACGCATTCCAATTCAATTTATACCAGGATGCTTCGTATACTGCCGGTGAACTGGCGTATTTGATGAAGAATCTTGGTAAGACGGGATTTGCGACGATGATTGGAAATGATGGGCAAAAGTCATTGTTTGAATACTATAGTGTGGACTCGCTTGGCAAATTGCAGAAGCAGCTTTCGTTCAATGCTTCGGACAGGTTCGAGCTATATAAGAACATCGATTTGAGCCGGCTCTCAAGAGGTGAGAGACAGATATTTATTCTGTCATTGTACTGGTCAATTATTGAATTGTCCGGACAGGATATCCCGTTCGTAATCGATACACCATACGCACGAATAGATGCAAGCCACAGAAAGGAGATTTCAGAGAAGTTTTTCCCGAATATCAGCAAGCAGGTTATTATCCTCTCAACAGACGAGGAAATCAACGAGGAGTATTATCAGATTATAAAGCCATACGTTGCGAGGGAATATTTGCTGATTAATGACGAAAATCAAAACAAGACGTCGGTAGAGACGAGATACTTCTTTGAGGCATAGCTTATGATTTTTAGATTAAAAACGTCCAAGAGGACACAGCAGATTTTTCAGGAGCTGGAGAGCCGGACAAATTATAAGCCCTACACTTTGGTGAAGCATGCAATTGCCTGGTCTTTGAAGGAAAATACCTCAGTAGCCGATTTTGAAACGGATTCAGAAGGATTGGATTTAAACAGGCAGACCATTACTGGGGATAACGAGACCTATTTTAAGGTTTTGATTGAACAGGTGGAGGGACGTTATCTTTCGGAAGAAGAGTATTTTCCAAAGTATGTGAAAGCACATATTGACCGGGGGAGCGAATTGCTTCTGGATATGTACAATCACGCAGGCAGTGTTGATAAGTATATTCTTCAAGTTCTTGGAGTAGGAGATACGGTATGATTTATTTTGATAATAGTGCAACCTCGCCGGTAGACGAGGAGGTTTTGGAGGCTATGCTGCCGTATCTTCGAGAAGAATACGGGAATCCATCCAGTAAGTATTACTGTAAGGCAATAAATGCACACAGAGCCGTAGAAGAAGCCAGGAGCCATGTTGCCAAGCTGCTCGGGGCTGCGTCAGAGGAGATTGTTTTTACTTCCGGGGCTACAGAGAGCACAAATTTTATCATAAAGGGATACATGGATTATCGCAGATATTATGGAGATGGCAGAAATCATATCATAACATCTGTGGCCGAACATAAGGCGACACTTAATACTTGCAAATACCTTACCGGAGAGCTGTATTCCAATAATGATCCAACGGTGAGCCTGTTCGGTGATAAAAGGCGTGTTGACCGTGGGTATGAAGCGACTTTCGTGGATGTGAGCAATATAGGGGAAATCACGACAGAGACTGTGAGTGCTGCAATCAAACCAAACACAGCTATGATTTCAGCAATTTATGCCAATAATGAGATTGGTACAGTGAGCGATGTTAAGTCAATTGCTGCGTTATGTAAAAAGTATGGAATTGCTTTTCATTCCGACTTAACCCAGGCGGTGGGCAAGGTATCATTAGATGTTCATGATATGGGGCTTGATTATGCTTCCTGTTCGGCTCACAAAATATACGGTCCCAAGGGAATAGGCGCGGCTTATCTGAAATCTGATATGTTTGGCATCGAGCCTATCACCGCATTTATGCATGGCGGCGAACAAGAATCCGGATACAGGGGTGGTACCTTGGCAGTACACAATATTGTCGGATTTGGCAAGGCTGCGGAGATAGCACTTCGTGATGCAAAGAAGAATGAGAAGCATTTGATAGAACTGGACAAGCTGCTGGTGGCTGGTTTAGGAGATGTTCCGGAGATTTCTCTGACAAATCCTTCAGAAAAAAGGATGCCGGGAATAGTAAGCATTCTTGTTGATAAGAGAGATTTCAATAACGAAAGATTTATTAAAAAAGTCAGTGATGAGCTTGCCTTGTCGACCGGCTCTGCCTGCAGTGCCGGGGAACCGTCATATGTTATAAAAGCTATCGGATTGGAAAAGCAGGTTTCAAAGGTAATCCGTATTACGATAAATAAGTACACGACAGAAGAGGACATACAAGTACTTCTCTCTGTGTTAAAAGAAAATATTTAGAGGTGCAGTGATGACGATAGTAGAGGCGTTGAAGGAAGTTCTCAAAGACAGCGGTGGTCTGACGCATAAGGAAGCATATGACAGAATAGTGGCAAGAGATTTGTATCATTTTCGTGCTAAAAAACCGGATAGTGTTGTTAACCATGAAATACGCTGTCATTGCGAAGATCTGAACTTTCCGAGTGCATCTGTAGTTAAATATTTTCGGATAGTCGGTAAAAAGGGAAACAAGCCTTTGTATGGGCTGATTGAGGAAGATAAAGAAGATCCGCCTCGGATTACAAAAAAGAAGATGCCTCCGGTAGCAGAAGCGGAACTTTTACCTGAAGAAAAAATAGACCTGACATATCTCTTTTACAAATCAAGTCTGAAAAAGGATTTGTTAGATCATATTATGGACTGCCATCCGAGATTTTTTGAACAGCTTGTAATTAAGCTGCTGCTGGAAATGGGATACGGTTCTGACGAATTATCCGGTCGTGTGCTTGGAAAGTCTCATGATGGCGGCATTGATGGAGTTATTTACGAGGATAAACTTGGACTTAGCAAGATTTACATACAGGCAAAAAGAAATGATACAGGAAACACTATTGGAAGACCTTTGCTGCAATCATTTGTAGGTGCAATGCAGGATGTTCAGAAAGGTGTATTTATTACTACATCTACATTTACAAAGGAAGCAAGGACGTATGCAGAAGCACAACAGCAGAAGAGCTTAAAACTGATAGATGGCGACCTGTTGGCAGAACTGATGATCAAGTATGGGATCGGTCTGGAAAAGGTACAGACATACACCGTATATAAGGTGAATGAGGACTTTTTCGAATGACTTAGTACCGGAGGTGAATGCCATGGCTGTGATGATAGACAATAAGCCTGAATATAAAGGCGAAGCAAAGGTATGGGAGAGTTTTTTAGAAAATCTTCCAGCAGATGCTGTTGTTTATAATGGGAGAGAAGTAAACGGAAGAGAGTTTGACTTTTGCATCCTGATGAAAAACATCGGGCTTATTGTTGTGGAAGTCAAGGGATGGATTGCGGATGCGATTATAGATGTTACCGGAGTCGATGATATTAAAATCGAAGGATACGCTAAACCGGTAAGGTCACCAAAAAAACAAGCCAGAGCATATCGATTTGGTCTCCTTAGCTTGATGAATGATAAGTATAATGTCAGTCCGCTGATTTTTGACCTGGTATGCTATCCTTTTATTTCGAAGCCACAATATTATGAGAAGAGATTGGATATAATTTCCGAGGAAGACCTTACTATTTTAAAAGAGGACTTAGCAGATACTTCACGTCTTGGTGCCAAGCTTCTGGCTGCCTATAATAAGAGCAAATCAATTCCCCATGCACAGATGGATGAGGTGCTGGTCGGAAAAATCAGACAGCACTTCGAACCACATTTTGAGATCAAACAGCCTGCGGAGACAGGAACGCAGACTTCATATTCTGTTGTCATCGTGAATGCAGGCAGAATGAAGAAAAAGAAAATTCATGACATTGTTGATGGATATTTGGCCGGAACCAAGACCATTATGTTTCTTGACTCCGAGGACGCGGCAGATTCTGTCTTATATGTACTTGGTGAGGAACTTAATGAAAAGGGCATTGCCATAGAGAAGAATAATTTGATGCTGCAGGGCGGTGTGGACAATGAGCTTGAGCTTAAGGGTAGTGAATTCCGGGCGTTTAACTTTGAATTGTATGTGATTGAGGAGCTCGAAGAGTTAATAGAGGAAAGCTTGACTATATATGAAGGACGTTATTCGGATAAGGAGAAAAAAGTCCTCGAACTGATGGCGGAGAAAAGCTCATTTAATATTCAGCAATATTATGTGGAACATGCGCCGATTGACAAAAACGTTTTGGTTAAGGCAGGTGCCGGTACGGGCAAGACTTATTCTATGGTATCCCGCATTGCTTTTCTGTGCAACAAATATGAGAACCCGGTTGTTAACGTGATTGATGATATAGCGATGGTGACGTTTACTAATGATGCTGCCGACAATATGAAAAATCGTTTGAAGCAGCTCTTCATTAATTATTTTGTGCTGACAAGTAATCCGAAATATTTGAGGTACATAGAAGATACGGATTTCATGAGAATCTCTACGATTCACAAGTTTGCAAGGGAAATTATAAAAGAAATTTCCATGCATATGGGATTGGGAGAGAATTTTGCCATTACCTCCGGAGATTATGCAAAGGAGCGGATTTACGAAAAATATCTGAATGCATTTATTGAACGCAAAGAGCAGGAAAATCCTAATTTTATAAATGACATTAAATTGCCTATTTATCAGTTCAGGAGAATGCTGGTAGATTTTTCAAATCAGCTCTACAACAAAAGTATAGATATCAAGACTGTCAAGGAGTCTGAACTTGGGCAGGCTCCGTCATTGATGCCGTTTTTTAATGAAATTGTTGTGGATGTAATTATAGCGGCAGAAAAGGAATATGCAGAGAAAATTCAGGAGAGCAACAAGATTGATTTGCGCGAAACCATGATTCTGATGAATGAGGTTGTGAGTCAGAAGGATAGGGATAAGACGCATCTGAATTATAAGTATATTTTCATTGATGAGTTTCAGGATACGGATGATGCACAGATTGATTCGTTCTTGAAGATACAGAAACTCATAGGCAGCGGGAACTTCTTGTTTGTTGTGGGAGACCTTAAGCAGAGTATCTATAGATTCCGGGGAGCGACCATAAGCGCATTTAAACAGTTGGGAGCCACACCGGACAAATGGCGCGAGTATGAACTGACAACAAATTATCGGACAGATGGGCGACTTCTGGAAGAAATGGATGTAATCTTTCAGAAACTGGGAAGTAATTCGTTGCTGCCATATGCCTATGATACGGATCACCTTGTAAGTAGGATAAATGGCGGCGCAGAGGACGATGAGTTGCTCTGCTGTGTTCCGTATCATGGTAGAAAATCAGATACCAGTCTGAACGAAACACTGCTTAGTTTACTGAAAAGAGAAAAAGATAAGATTCTGGAACTTGAGAAAAGTAGAAGGTTGAGTCAGGAAGAAAAAACGATAGCAATACTGGTAAGGAAGAACTGGCAGATTGATAATATTGTCAAAGGCTGTAAAGAGCTGGATGAGAGCATTGAAATTGAGACAAAGGTTGGCGGCGATTTGTACCAGCTCGAATCAACAGTGGACTTTTGCAAATTGCTCCTGGCATTAACCAATTCGGACGAACCGATATACCTTGTTAATTTCATCGAATCAAATTATGTTGGAATGAGATTGAAGTATCAGGGCTTACAGAATTGTGATAAAGAGGAGCAGAGAAAGCATATAACAGCTGCACTCGATGAATACTTCAAGACGTGTATGGGCAAAACATGGATGGAGACTGTTGCATTTGCGCAGGCCAATCCAGTTCTGGTTGTATTGAAGAAGATATATGAGAGCCTTCAGCCGTGGCGGCAATACAGTATGGATGAGGATAAACAGAGGTTTTATCGCTCGAATTATGAGCTGCTGATAGAGAAAATTATCAAGGCGTACAGCGTAGATTATCTCACTTTGACAGTTATTGCTGATTCGATTCAAATTAATATTTTGACACATCAGCAGGAAATGGCGAGAAGCGTTACCGAAGATAAGACAGGAATCCGGTTCTTGTGTACCACAGTACACAAGGCGAAAGGGTTGGAGTACGGAACAGTAATTTTGCCGTATACATATCAGGATGCGGAAAACTTAAAAGAAGGAAACTGTGATGTTAACTATTCATCTGGAAAGCTGTCTTACTCCATAAAGGTTGGTGAGAACCGCAAAGACAATAACTCTAATTACAATGCGCAGGAAGAGGCCGGCGAGAGACTGTGTGAGGAAGCCAGAATCATGTATGTGGCACTTACAAGAGCAATCCGTAATTGTATTTGGATGAAAGATGTTGACCGAAGAGCGACAAAAAGTTGGAGCAGTTTTCTGGAGGTGTAAAGAATGGCATTTTCTATATACACATACAGCAATCCGTACGAAATCAGTAAGGAACCTTATTGGGCGGCGATTAAGAACTGTCCTCATTTTTGCGTGTCGCAGACAATGGCAAACGGAATTATGGGCTCCTACAGTGAGATGACTGCTGGAAAAGTTTCAACAGTTGAGAATCTTGTAAAAGGTCTTTTTTCCTATTGGGAGAGCACAGAGTGCAAAATCAAACAATCGGCTGCAATTGACGAGGCTATCGACAGAATGCAGGTTGCCGAAAACGAAGATAAAATCAAGCAGTCTCTTCGCTTTAACAGAAAGGCACTGCGTAATAGCCTGCGCATTTTGTTTGAACTGGATATGAGCATGAAAGAGATGAAGTTATCGCTCATGACAGGTGAACAAAAAAACCTGATTCAGCTGTATCAAATAATAAAGGAGTCGGAGCTTAACGACTGCTTTGATATAAAGAGAGATTTCTCAAAGGAGGACATTGAAGAGGCGATACGTACAGGCATGAAGCTTGAGAGGGAAGATGCCGACATCAGCTCCGTTGATATTAAAACCATAGTAATACACGGTGTTCATCAGTTTACGCCGATGATACTTCAGGCTCTGGAACAGATTGCAAAATATAAGAATGTGATGTTGCTGTTCAATTACCAACAGCAATATAAAAACGTGTATCAGACATGGATAGATGTGTACTCGTCGTTTGATTTACCGATAAACAGTCAGTTTATTAATGAGTTCCGTCCGAATGTGCTTCTGGCAAACAGCTATGAAGGAAACCTTTTGGCAGACCGAATGGCAAATTTGATCGAAGGGCATCCGGGAGAAGCAGGGTTAAGCAATCCTATCGAGGTGATTGAGTTTGACAACAACACAGAGTTTGCAAGCTACGTAGCCGGTGTATATGAGGAGGCATTAAAGAGGCAGGACAGGGCTGTAAACAAGAAACGCTCAACACTTTATTACATGTCGGAACAGTTTTATTCTGCCAATAACAGCGTAAACAACATTTTGAAGGTATATTATCCGGAGCAATTTGGGGAAAGACATTTCCTTTCCTATCCGATTGGCCATTTCTTCCTCTCAATTACGAGTATGTGGGATGCGGAAGAAGGCGGAATACGGATTGAGAATATGAATGATATTGTAGAGTGCCTAAATTCCGGTTTTATAAAAGAAAAAAATCCGGGAGCTCTGTACTCCGTGTTTAACCGCACAAAAGAATTTTTCATAAGAGCAGAAACAATCGATCAGATTGTAGACCTTCTGGGTAAATTGAAAAAAAGAATACATAAAGCTGGGAAAGATGCGGATGAGAAGAGAATAGGCAGCAGGCTGGTGTATTTTGATGTCACTACAGCAGAGATTGATATGCTTGTAGATGCACTTTTACAACTTAACAAGATAACCAAAGTTTTTTATGAAGACTTTGAAAACACCGAAAACAATTTCAAGGAATTTTATAAGAAAATCAAAGACTTTCTGGAAGAAAGAGTTTTGGAAGCGGAAGATTTGGAAGAGGATTTCAGGGATGTCGTAAAGAGAGTCTTGGTAAGACTAGAGGAAGTGGAAAGCTTGGAAACAACCGGTTCCTTTGACGTGCTGAAAGAAACCATGGCGTATTACCTGAAGCAGGAAAGCAAAAAAGGAATGAGTGCGAACTGGATCGTCCGCGATTTCGAGCAGATAGATGGAGATATTTTAAAGAGTGTACATCAGAACAAGGACACGGTTTATCACTTTGCGTGTCTCTCTGACAATGATATGAATGTTACCAGGCGTGATCGCTTCCCGTGGCCGCTAGATGTAAGCTTTTTCGAGATAGCGCAGGATCCGATAGACTGGAAATATCAGGTCTATGTTAAGTCCAAGCGTGAGTATAAGAACTTTAAAAGATATGCGCTCATATACGGATTACAGTTTAACCGGGTGAAATTCAAACTAAGCTATGTAAAAAACGTAAATGATAAAGAAAATGAGATGTTTTATCTGCTGAAGATTCTTGGCGCAAAAAAAGGGCATCCAAGATTGGGTGAACAAGAGAACAACAGAATCCGACAGCAGAATATGGGATTGAATTTGCAGCAGCAGAATGATTACTCTCAGTACGACTATTTTCGGTATAAAATATGCCGGTATCGCTTCTTGCTGGAATCGACGATTGAACGGAGAACGGTATATAGGGATCATTTCTTGCTTCTTAAGTATCTTGAGATTTTGTTGGAAAATGCAGCCAGACGCATGCTTCAGGGTCAAATTGCAACGGAAGATGTGATATTGGAGACACTCTACGATGAATTCGAAAGGCTTGAAAGAAAATTTGAATTCATAAATGGAATGCATTCAGAGCGTATGGATATCGTTTCTAATGCAAGGAATTTCCTGCAGGCGAGTGTCCTTAAGGGAAAGTCGCAGTTTCCTAAGGTGTCAGAGAAAGATATAGCTTATATGGAGAAAAAAGAGGAATTTATATATCTCCAATTAGGAAAAGATGATAGCGGGTACTCATCTAAATTCAGGGAAGTCTCGCAAGATGTAATTGATAGAGATTTGGATTGTCGCAAGCTTGATATGAACGGTTATTCGAAATCCAGTGATGTATGGTGTCAGTATTGTGCAGTCAGGGAACTGTGTTTGGAGTTTTACAAGTACGGCACAAGCTGACGAGGGAAAGGATAAAGTTATGCTGACCGAAAAAATGTATGTCCGTTGTCCGATTGACATCGACATGATTAACCCTCGTGATTTTATTATGGGGCAAATAAAGAAAATAGACAGCTTCGCTGATACGGTTGAAGTTGTATTTCATGACCCATATAAATATAGAATTTACTATGGTGGGTTCCCTGAGTCAGCACCTTTGCCCACGGCCATGGTTCAACGCTGCCAGTTCTTTGAGGGAGCGACGGTACGATATGCCAGAGATGACTACAAGGTGGTTTCCTGCATAGTTAATCCGGATGGACTTAATGAGTACTATATTGAGAATTCCTACGACAAGGAATTTATTAGGGTAACAGAAGACAAGATCACAGCTCCGTTTACAGTAGGCAAGGTTGATCCGGCATCACAGCTTCAAAAGTATGAATTTCAGAATCCTTGCTGGCTCTTCGGCCGCAGTATCGTTACTAAAACAATGAATGTTTTAGATAATTCCATATATGGATTCAAGGAACTGGCAGGATGTAAGATTTTTCTTATGCCACATCAGCTGAAATCGATTATGAGATGTTTGCAGGAGGAAACCTGTCGATACATGCTTGCAGATGAAGTGGGTATGGGAAAGACGATAGAGGCGGCATCTATACTAAAGGTATATTTTTCGCGGCACAGCGATGTAAATGCCTTAATCATTGCACCGGGGGCATTGATCGAACAATGGAAGATGGAGCTTTTCCTTAAGTTTGATTTGTATGAAGGGGAGAATGAGCATAACAATTACATTACGTTTGCGGAATTAGAACGTGCATCCGCATATGAATGCAATCAGGACTGGGATTTTACGATTGTCGATGAGGCACACCGGCTTCTGATATACAGGGAGTATTATGAGGCATTTCACCGTTTGAGCAAGAACACAGAAAATCTGCTATTGCTTAGTGCAACACCGGTTCAGCAGAAAAGAGCAGATTATCTGGATCTTTTGCGTTTGATTCTTCCTGACAAGTATGATTCTTGTACAAAAGAAGATTTTGATGAACTTGTAGAAAAGCAAGGCAACATTACAAAGGCGGCAGCCATGGTTCTTGCTAACATCGAGGATCTCGATGAGGTCCTTAAAAGTTCGGCTGAGGATGATGAAGATCCGCATGAAAATGAAGATAGTGAGGACTTTTTCGACGATGTGTCGAGCGGATTCAAAAGGCTCTATAAGATTGTCGGGGATGACAAGCTAAAGGAAATGTATGAGAAGGCTGATTTTGATGACGCGGATCTGGGTGTTCGTGCATTCAAAATTGCTATTTCCTATCTGTGTGAAAATTATCAGATAGAGAAAAATATTATTAGAAACCGCAGAGATACACTTGATGACCTGCCGGAACGCCAGCTGGAGACATTGCCGTATGAGTTGGATCCGGACAAGAACTTTTATGAGTATGGAGCATACCAGGATTTGGTAACCTGGATAACGCAGCAACCGATATCGGAAGAAGAGTTTGAAGGGGTCTTCAGACCGTTATTTGGAGCTTTCTTCAGTTCCCCGTGGGCATTTGAAGCAAAGGTTAAGGAACTTGAAAATCAGCATATCGTGATTCCAGAGGGGCTTAAAGAAAATCTGAGAAGATGGATGATTTATGAGCAGGACATAGCAGACAATATTGTCGATACGCTGGATGCCCCAGATGATTATTCGTCACGAATCGTCCGTACGATGTACTATCTGGATGAATATGCCGGGGATGCAAAGGTGGTTCTTTTCACAAATTATCGGGAAACGTTTGATGTATATAAAGCCATGCTCGAGGATTTTTACACGGAAGATGGCTTCAGTTGTTTTAGAAAAGGCATGGACTCTGATGAACTGGAAGTGAATGTTTGTAAGTTCCAAAACGACAAAACCTGCACAATTATGCTGTGTGATGAATCCGGTGGTGAGGGTCGGAATTTCCAGTGTGCGGATTATGTTGTTCATATTGATTTGCCTTGGGACGCAAACGTAATCGAGCAGCGCATAGGAAGGCTTGACCGAATGGGACGTTCAGGAGATCGACCGATTATTTCAGTGGTTCCGTATGCGGAGGAGTCCTTAGAGGAAGAGCTATTTAAATTCTGGAATCAAGGGTTAAACATTTTCGGGCACTCATTAAGCGGTCTCGAAATCATAATGAATGAAATTAACAATGCGATTGTTTCCTCGATTATCAGCGACTTTAGATTCGGACTCACCAATGAAATTCAAAATATCATTGATAGAGCATCAAAACTTAAGGACCAGGTACGAGAGGAGCAACATTTTGATACGGCGGCTTATCTCTATAGACCGATGAATCAGGAACTTATTAGCCTTGTAAAGTATTACAACCGTAATGAAAATCAGATGTTTGCTGATGCGATGCTCCAATGGGCACAGCTTTCCGGTTTCAGGGATGTTCAGGAGAAAAATGAGGTAATCAGTTTTAACGATGACTCTTTTTCCACCAGGTCGGCAGAGAATTCACTTTTGATTCCGCCGGATTGGGATACATATTTTGCTAAGAGACAAAATCAATTTTTGAGCAAAATCAAGGAGATGAGGAATGATAATTCTGTAAAGAATTCCTCTCGTAATACAAGAACCATTGATGGAACATTTAGCCGGAAAAAGGCGGTAGAAAATGATTACATTCATTTCTTTGCGCCGGGGGATGAAATTTTTGATTGTATCGTGGATAACGCTATTCGCTCATGCCGGGGAAGAGCAGCAGCCTTTGCCATGAAATCCAGCGTGAATTGGAGAGGCTTTGTATATACCTGGTCGCTGTATCCGAATGAGCGGCTTTTGATTGAAAAGGGAATACCGTTGTCATATCTGAGCAGTTTTAGAAATTATCTGGCTGTGGAACAGATACAGGTTGCGGTAAGAATAGTTGACAGCACTGCTGCAGATGATGTTGTTCTTCGGGAGTTGAATCAGATGATGCAAAGAGATTTCGAGAGCAGCAAGGATAATATTGAGCACTTAGGAAAACGGGGCAGAGGAGATGGATTCCTGGGTATCTACAGCAAATATAGATCATCGAATGTGGATTATTTCCGAATGAACTATCCGCAGGATCAATGGGAGAATGTAGTAAGAAAGACACGAAAGATAAGCAAAGACAAGGCCTTGACCGCACTCAAAGGTCGTTCGCATGTGGCTGAGGCAAAGGCTGAGATGGAGAGAATTCTTACGGCAATGCTTGCATCGGCAAATTATTATGGACAGGAACCAGAGGGTTATGAAAACCTAAAAGAGACATACGATGTTGTACTGAAATGCTTAAAAAGACCGATAGTTCGTCTGGAGTCTGCCTGCTATGTATGGATGGTGAAGAGTTAATGGATAAAGATATAATTGAGAGCTATGTAGAGAAATATTTGAATGGAGACACCCTAGAAAAATTCCCGGTAATAAAGGGAAGTTTGTCTGCCAAAGATAGATATCTATATAATACAGCAAAAAGACTCCTTGTTGCCGGAGATAAATTTTCGGCTGGCAAAGCAGGGAAAGATGTATTTTTGATAGCTCTCAGGAATTATTTGCTTTCGTTCCAGACTGAAATGTTCTTAAAGGATGAAACGGTTATACACGAAAACGAATATGGTATACACACAAATGCTGCCGGGAAGATTTATGTGACACTTGATCTGCCAGACTATCTTGATAGCAAATTTGTAGAGCTGGCATTTCACGGGAACAATGCAAGAGGAACGGGGAATTCTACTGAGGGGATTTTTTACGGAACAAATGCGTTTATTCATAAGCTGACTGGATATAAACAGTTTAAGAGCCTTGAGCAGAAGTTTGCTGTGTTTGGCGCACTGAACACGCCGGATGGTTATACGACTTTGGTTGCACTCCCCACCGGCGGCGGCAAGAGCTTGATTACGCAAACAATGGCCTATCAAAATAAGGGGCTGACGATTGTGGTTGTGCCGACCGTTTCGTTGGCTATAGATCAGGTCAGAAATGCAAAAATCAACATAAAGAGCGATACTGCGAATGACGAGATTTTTTGTTATTACGGCGGTCTGTCGGGAGTACAGAAGGATGAATTAAAGGAGGCCATAAGGAAGGAAACTGCAAGACTCGTATTTATTTCTCCGGAAGCTCTGATTCGTAATAAGGAATTTAAAAATCTTATAAAAGCCGCTAATGACAGCAGATTTTTAAAGAATCTGATAATAGATGAAGCCCACATTGTAATAGAATGGGGAGATTTTTTTCGTGTTGATTATCAGTGCTTGGAGGCTTGGAGAAATGAACTCATGACGGCAAATTCGCAGTTGCGCACAGTATTGCTTTCAGCAACATTCACGCGTAGTGCGGTTGCAAGCCTTAAGCAGATGTTTTCAGTGCCGGACAAATGGATTGAAATCCGATGTGATGCACTCAGAAAAGAACCAAGGTTTATTCTTGTTAAGTCGGAAGGCTTCATGGATAAGAGGAAGAAAATGCTGGAGCTTGTAAAGAAGCTTCCGCACCCGATGGTAGTTTATGTCAATTCTCCGGACGATGCGGAGAATATAAGGTCTTTCCTTTCCCTAAATGGAATAGATAGCCTTGAAACCTTTACAGGAAAAACTAAATCTGTACAGCGAGAGCAGATAATAAAGGACTGGTCAGAGGACAAAATTGATTTAATTATCGCGACTTCTGCATTCGGTATAGGGGTTGACAAGGGCGATGTGAGGACGGTGCTGCATTCTTATGTTCCGAATACTCCGAACCAATATTATCAGGAACTGGGTCGCGGTGGAAGAGACGGACTCATCAGTCTCAGTGTTATGTGTATAACTCCGAAGGATGATGTGGACTCAGCCTATAAGAGGATGGGCAAGGTGCTCAGTCCGGAAAAAATCTGGGGGCGTTGGCTCAGTATGTACAAGGATCCGACTTCTTCCTGGTTTAAGGGTACGGTTACATTAAATACAGATGTGAAGCCAATTTATAATGTCACCGCCGGAGATAATGATGCCAGTGACATCGATATTCAATGGAATATTTACGTGATCTTGCTGCTCCGTCGCCATAATCTGCTCTTGATTAGAGATATGATATTCTCAGCAGGTGAAGATGGTTATAAAATCCGCATCGAAATACTGGATGATACTCTTAGAAATGAAACGATTGAGCCACCGCAGATTATCAAGGATATCCGTGATCGCGAATCGGAGGGTTTTGAAAAGGAAATAAAACGGATTCGAAACAGCATATATAATGATAAAAGAATGTGCTGGTCAGAAATGTTTTATTCAACTTATGACAAGGTTTCGGTATATTGTGGCGGATGCGGAAATCATGAGCACCCTGAACGTATGGAAACCGATAAGTTCCCATTACTTATTCCTATAAGGGAGCCTCTTAGAGATGTATCTGCTGAGTTTAGGAAGATGTGTCAGGGAGAAAACGAGGCTATTGTTATCGGAGATACAGAGGATTATTCCCTTTTGAATAAATTCTTGAATGCCGGGGCGAATGTAGTCGTTGTGGCTGATACAGCAATAGAGGAGAATTTTGATTTCATGTTGAATATGACCGGCAAGAGCGGTGTTATGATTATGGGCATTAAAGAGTACCGAGAGCTGGCCAGTCTTCCGGCAGAATATTACCTTTCTGGTGGAGTCGTGGCCTTGTATAACACAGATGCTAAGGGAGCATATGAATTTTGTACTGCGCTGAGAAAATATAGAAAGAATAGCATGCGGCTTGTTCATATTACCGGTGAAGACTATTTTGTACCCAAGGCACACAAGTCGTTGACAGCCATGGTTGATGGACCGAGAATAGACAGTTACATTTTGGAAAGGATGTAAGGGATGTTTGGAAATAGAATGCAGCCTTCGGCGATTCCTGAAAGAGTATATGCTCTTTGCAGGGAAATTGTAAGCAGACCAATAGAAGAGACTAAATTAAAAGCCTTGTTGGAACCGCAAAATTTCGGCGGTAAACAAGAATATTTTGGAAATGTACGAGCTGCCGCAGAGGAAATAGGTCTTATCAGTACAAAAGAAAATGTCATTTCTCTGGCTGTTGATAAGAATGAAGTTAAAACAATGGAGAATATGCGGCGGTATATAAATCTTCAGATGGAGCAGGTGTCTGACAGCCTGTTCTATAAGGTAACAAGTCAGTATTTTGATATGGATGCCGAGGTATTAAAGCATACCAGCGTATCAAAAATGAGTGACCTTATGGGCAGAAGTATCGGAGAAAAGGTAATCGAGGAAGATATGCGTGCTTGGCGATTCTGGACAGCATTTCTTGGTTTTGGATACATGCACGAACCTACCAGTGCAGCAGGAATACTGCTTCCGAATGCAGCTACATTTCTAAATGATGTGATCAAAGATCGTAAGTTTAAGAAGAATACAACATTTGCTATTAATGAGTTTGTTTCAGAAATACGGCCAAGCGCAAACATCGTGCTGAATAATGCTGTGGACACTAAGAAGTTTAATATGGGATTTTCCAATGCGCTGAGAATGTTGCACGATCTTGGCGTGATAAAGGCGGAACATAGGTCTGATGCACTTGAAATATGGACGCTGTATCCGTGTGAAGGACATGACCTTGATACAACAATCACCCATGTTACGATAGGGGGTTAAGCATGAATTCAGAAATAGCAAAACAGAGAATCTCGGAGGTGGTCAGGATTGACACAATCACCAGCTCGTACGGTGATTTCCTGGCAACGCATGTTCCGCTGAAAAATATACAACTTCAGAAAGAATACGTATTTAATGTTGCTTCTTCTAAAACATATACGGAAGAACAGGTATATAAACGGGTTGTCTTGAATCCAAAGAATGAGCATCAATTTGTACTTGTTATTGGATCAAGTGGCGCAGGTAAGTCGCATTTGATTCGTTGGTTTGATGCCAAGATGGAGAGGGAAAAGCCCGAGAGCGAGGTGGTGTTGTTTGTTCGCCGAAGTGATAACACCTTGAAGGGGACAATTAAGCAGCTTTTAGAAAAACCGGAGGTAGCCTCCATACAAAATAAAGACCTGTATGATCGTCTTGTAAATGCAACATCTACGATGAGCGAGAGCAAGCTCAGGAACACCATTTACTATCAGTTCATCTTAGAAATCGAAACTGACAATGGCGAAGATGTGGATTATATGAGCAATGCAGATAGGAAGCGCATTGCGCCGCTTCTTAATAACGAGTTGTTCAAACAGCGTATGATGGCAGATGACGGGCCGATTGAAAGGATTTATTCAAAGGTTGCGGAGAGTGTTTCGGTTGACAATCGCGATGTAATAGCCGAGTTCTATCCGGAGGATTTTCAAATCGATGTGGCATTCTGCGATAAAGTCCAGCATGAAGGTGGAGATAAAAAAGCTGTCAAGCTGATGGATAAAATCATCACTGAGCCGGAATTAGCCGCAGATATAGCAAAATATCTTAACTCTAAGGTAGAAACTGTAATTCAAAGTTGTGCCGGTCTTGAGCCCGGTGACTTTGAGCAGGTATTTAAGGATATCCGGAGGGAGTTAAAGAAACAAGGAAAATCCTTGACATTTCTTATAGAAGACATAACAGCATTCACCGGTGTAAATGAAGCGTTGCTTAATGTTTTGACCACGTGGCATACCGGAGAAAATGAAAAGGATAATATGTGTCGGGTATCCTCAATTATCGGCACCACAAGCGAATATTTTAAAAGTAATTTCCGTGATAACTACAAGGCGCGTGTTACGCAGTTTATTGTAATTCCGGATGATGTGTTTGGGTCAAGCGAAAACGATCTTTGTGAATTTGTCGGAAGATACTTAAATGCGATGTCGCTCCCGAAGGAAACGGTTGATGCGTGGGCATTTGGTGATGGTGCCGGAGTGAATCTTCCTATTCATGATCTCGAACAGGGAAATGGCTGGGATACGGCAACTACAGCAGAAGGAAAGGTATTGAATCTCTTTCCTTTTTCTCGAAAGTCGATTACGTACCTTTATACAAATATGCTGCAGGATAACTATCGCACACCAAGATATCTCTTGAGAGATGTGGTGGAGAAGACAGTTCGTGATGCATTGTGGAATTTTGAAAACTTCCCCGGTTTTAAGATTGTAAACAAGAACTTCAATTCCAACCTTCGAGAGACTATTCAAAAAACCGGAGTATCTAATGATACATTTGAACGGATGTATCTGTTTATGTGCGTATGGGGAGATGCTTCAACTAATATTTACAAGGATGGAGATGTCACCTACATTGCTGGCTTGGCAGAAAAAGTTTATCAGGACATGGGCTTTCCGCTTATAAATGGTAAGCAAGTAGCTGCGGAGCCGAATTCGGCTAAGAATGAGAACAAAGCTGCGCAGCAAGCGGGTTCTGCGGCGGTAGTCAAGACTGAAGCCGAGAGAGAAGCCGAGAGAAAGCTTCAAGCTGCACGCGCACAACTGAATGATAGTCTGCAGGCAATAGAAAACTGGGTAGCAGGCGGAACGATTAATGTTGGTGCTACTACAGGAAATGTAGTTTTGATTTCCAAAGCAAGAGAGGATATGTGCAACTACCTGTATTCCTCAATCGATTGGCAGGCTGAAGGTGTGTCGATGGACACTATTGAAAAGATAAAGAAGGGAAAAAATCGACTTGTTGGTTTCGAACGTCAGAAGCGTGGTGTAGACGAGATGTTTTATAAGCTTCCGGCTGACAGAGAAACACAGGCGGTGGTTGAGGCTTTCTTGGAATGGAATGTCCTTGGAAATAGAAGCTGGGATTTTGAGGGCGCAGAGAAGAGAGTTTACCGGGTACAGCTTTGGACAGAAAAAATAAAATCACCGCTTATCAAAGCTATTACGACATTTGAAAATCAGAAGATAGATTATTTCAAATGCGCAATGATGGCTGAGTTTTATAGAATTATCCTGCTGGGATTGGCTAAAGCAACGACAATCGATGGTCTGAAGGCCGAACAGATACTTGAAAGCGATATCAGGAAGCCAGGTGTAAATTCTCACTCTGCTGCATGGAATTCCCTTGCACAGCTTATAACAAGAGGAGAAAGTGATAGGGATAATCGATATACGGTAATTCAGTATTGTAACGTGATACAGAGCGAAAGTCATGTGCAGGTCTTTCTTAACAGGGAAGACTTTGATGCAATGGTACGCACTGTGAAGAGTGAAAAACTTCGAGTCAATGCCGATATCTTGAATAAAAATGATCCGGTCAAGTTAAGACGTGATGCCAGGGAATATCTTAAAAATATCCTGGACAGATTGGATAAAGTCAGGGAAGAAGAAGTGACCCGGGCAGAAGAAATTATGACTCTGGTCAGAGAGAACTTCGGTACTGACGAAATAGATGACGAGGATATCGAAGACCTTATGGACAGGGTTATCAAATTTTATGATACTGCGCAGGAAGGGAAGATGCCTGTAAAGTATGATAAGGACTTATTTGATGAGGTGAAAAAATACTCAAAGTCAACCGGCGCAGCAGTATGTGATATAGCCAATGCGATAAAATTAAAAGACCCGCTAGAATGTATTCTTGCTTTCTCGCAGGATCCAATTCGAAAAGCAGAACGCCTAGAACAACTTCTTAAAAAGGTTGTTGCAGATGTGGCCAAGATTCAAGCTGAAGTAGAGGTCAAAAAGCAGAAGTACGGAAGTGCCGGGAATTCGAATGGCAATGGTGGGGATTTTGCAGATGAAACGACTACATTGGCAGAATGTGCGGCAATCATTTCTAAGATGGGAGGGACAGTATGCTAATAGATATATTAAATGAATGCATAGTAGATATGAATACTGTTCGTGCCTTGGAAACTGTATCAGCGGACACAAAAAAACAGTCAGAAGCAAACTATAAATTTAAACAACTTGTTGTTTCTGTAAAACAAACCATTATGGAGATACAAACAGCAGTAGAAAATTCGAACTTTAGGCCTTCCACCGAGGTTATGAGTGGATTAAACGGAATAATTAAAAACTGCGAACAAGTTGTAAAAGTTGGGGCAGCCAATGCGGCAACTACAGGATTTATTGAGGGTGAGAGAAAAAGAGTCTATGATGAGGTAAGACAAGATTGGCTTGATTACTACCAGGGCGCGACAGCGCATATAATCAGTCTTCTTGAAATCGTTAAGGGTATTCTGCCGAATGAAGACCGGGTCAAATACGCAACCAATAAAATGAGGAAGGCTGCGAATTGGGGGAAGATGGCGGATAATTACAGATTCCTGAATGAAGGTCTGGCTGATGCCGAGAAAATTCTTAAAGATTTAGATTTGGATGAGGATTCAGACATCTTGGCATTCTTGAAACTGGTCAGCGAAGGAAAGGCAACAATCCGGAATCTTACAGATGAAATTCTTGCCTGGATAAAGGCAGAGAATTTGGAAGATAAGATGTATATCGGATTTTAAACGAGCAAGAGATTGTTTGTTAAAAACGACAATGTTTTTGAAAACATTGCTGAAATCAAAAATTCACGCTTGATAAGGATGATGTTTGTCAAAAACAATAAAGAATATAGGAGGACGTAAGCTGTAAAAAGGCTTACGTCTTTTTTTGATCTGCGAGGATAATTTTGAATCTGTTGGACAAGTTTGTGGCGCTGCCTTACTTTTGGATACCGGAGGATACGCTTGACCTGCGTGTCCGGCGAGACCATGTGCCGTATGACATCTGGGAGTGGCAGGGATTCTCTGCACCCCCTGCACCCTCAAATTTCAATGATGGAGGAATCGCTATGAACTTTTATACATGGATGATGAAAAAGCACATAAATACGAAGGCACCGGTGGGCGACCTTGCGAGAGATATGAAAGGTGACAGGGAATTTCCGCGTGACGGGGATAAGGCTGTCATCCGGGATTACCTTGAGGGATGCGGAGCCTGCAGTGGCTGTATGGATGCTTTCGAGAGAGCATGGAGGAAATATGAGAGAGGCAGGTGGAGCAGAAACTGGTTCGGGCTGTAAAGGCCAGAGGCGGAATCTGTCCAAAGTTCGTATCACCGGGATTTGACGGAATGCCGGATCGGATCGTGCTTCTGCCCGGAAAACATTTCGGATTTGTTGAGGTCAAGGCATCCGGAGAGATTCCAAGGCCTCTGCAGGTAACATAGGCTGATGAAGAGGCTGGGCTTTCAGGTTTACGTGCTTGATGATCCGGAGAAAATCGGAGGAATTTTAGATGAAATACAAGCCACATGATTATCAGAAATATGCGATCGGTTTCATAAAGAAGAATCCGATTGCCGCCATACTGCTTGATATGGGTTCGGGAAAAACAAGCATAGTTTTATCTGCCTTGAATGAGCAGATGTATGACAGCTTCGAGGTGTCAAAGGTTCTGATCATAGCACCTTTGAGGGTCGCAAGGAATACATGGTCCGATGAGATCAAAAAGTGGGATCACTTGAACGGGATCCGGTATTCGATAGCGGTCGGCACGGCTGCGGAGAGGATAAAATCTCTTCAGGCGGATGCGGATATCACGGCTTTTGTGCTGATGTTTCCACCGATAGATGAGGATGACCGGTTTTGCGTGCTTCCGTATTTCTGGATACCGGAAGAGACGCTGGACCTGCGGGTAAGGCGTGACCATGTGCCCTGTGATGTGTGGGAGCGTCAGGGTTTTTTGAAGACCACGGAAGGGAACGTGGTGCATTATGGGTTTATTGAGAAGTTCATTGAGCGGCTGGTGGAGCGGTACAACATCAGGGAGATCGCCTTTGACCGGTGGGGCGCGGTGCAGATGGTCCAGAACCTTTAGGGGATGGGCTTTACGGTGGTGCCGTTCGGGCAGGGATTCGAGGACATGAGCCCTCCGACTAAAGAATTGATGAAGCTGACGCTGGAGAAGAAGCTGGCACACGGAGGATTGGAATTGGGATATCAGATGAGAGAGACTGCAGAAAAAGGAGAGCCGGAGCAGAACCCCGGCTCCAGATCGCCCACAGTCTTGCGCCGGAAACCGGCTCGTGGGAGAAGTCCTAGATATTATATGCGGTTATGGAAATATTATTATATTTTTTGTTGCCAGTCGCTGCGGAAACCATAGTAATCCATCCGGACAAAGGGATACTTTTTTGTTAATGCAACGATGGATTTTTTCATTTCGTTAAATTTATCGGCAGGAAGCAGCCGTTTCATGATGAGCAGAAAACCATAAAAATGCGCATTATCAATATTTCCGTTGCTGTCTTTTATCAGCAGCGCCTTTTCATTTTTGCTGAGGGAAGGTTTCTGTTCAAAAAGGCGGTTGTAGATCCGGCTTCCGTGGGCACACAGGTTGCGGATGATCGTCATACTATGCATATAGCTTCCAAGGATGGAAGCCCCTTTGCTCATGGTCAGACCGAAGGTGTGAGCAACAGCATCTTTGATAGGCTGTTCAGAAATAGAATATAAAAATGAGATGTCAGATATGGTAAATAAATCAATATATGCCCATAAAGGAATATCCTCCTTCAGCTCATTTACAAAGTGTTTCAGATAGGCTTCGTGGGGAAGACGCCGTATTTTCTGTTGCTCTGCTTTAGCGAGAATCTCTTTGTGTTTAGTTTGATCGGTAAAAAAGTTATTGTCAAAGTATCCGGCAGGACCGTGGACTTTTGTGAATTCATAAACATATACAGATTTCATCTGTACTTCAATCACTTCAAGATACTGGATGATGATGTGCTTGAACTCATGGTCGAAATGGTAAATATCAACAATGTTCTGGAATGTTGCAGATTTGAAAAAGACATTATTATTGCGGAGGGTCAGCGAATAACCGCTGATCCGGTAGTAGTTATTGCGGAGCAGAAAATCTTTTGCCAGGGACTCATCGTTGATGGTGAGCCCACGGGAGCGGAGGATTTCCAGCTGTTCTTCTATTGTCTTAAAATCCTTATCTGCCATATGATTACTCCTTATAAACAAAACGCCCTCAAGTGTGCGTGTGTTTCCACAGAGGCCTGAGGGAGATGTTAAGTAAATCATACCACAAAATAGAGAAAAGTCAAGGAACAAATGTTTTGTTCTGCAAAATCAAATAAGAAAAATCCTTCTACGATTAGTAGAACATAATCAGCAAAAATTATTCAATAAAAATTTGGGGGCAGGTTAAAATCAGCACTATTTCTTTTGCCTGTGACTTGAGAGGAAAAACCTCATCACAGTCAAAGGAGGGTAATTCAATGGGTGAATTACATATTTTTAAGAATGCGGAATTTGGTTCTGTCCGCACAATCACGGTAGAAGGCGAGCCGTATTTTGTTGGTAAAGATGTCGCAGAAATCTTAGGTTACGAAATGCTAACTTACAGGCAGTGGTGGCAGTGCGGAACCAGCAGATAATTGAGATGCAGCCGAAGGTTTCTTATTATGATGTTGTGTTAAAATGCAAGGATTTGGTAGCAATTTCGGTTATTGCAAAGGATTACGGATGGAGTGCCACTAAGCTGAACCAGTATCTGCAGCAGAAGGGTATCCAGTACAAGCAGGGCGGAAAATCTGGCTTCTGTATCAGAAGTATGCAGAGAAAGCAAGACACACAGCTATCCGGGAAGTGATGACAGTACCCATACCAAGGTGCATACTTACTGGACCCAGAGAGGGAGATTGTTCATCTATGATTTGTTGAAAGCAGACGGTATCCTACCGCTTGTGGAACAGGAGACGTGATATGTTGGTCAGCAGATTTAACAGTGAAGGATATCACGATCCGGTGGTACATGAAGCACTGACAAATATGGAGAAGGAGCAGCGTGCAGCCGTTAAGGCTGTGCCTGCTTATCGTCCTTTGGTGTATATCTGTTCCCCATACGCAGGAGATGTGGAAATGAACGCAGAGAATGCCAGAAAGTATTCCAGGGATATTGGATTATGGAAATCGGGGAACTGGCAGGCATGAGAAAAGCTGATCTTGATAAAGTAAAGGCATGATTATTGAAACTTATGGAAAGGAAGCATTTACTTTTAGAGAAAATTCGATTGTTGTTACAATTCCGCTTCAGCGAATAAAAAAGGTTGGGAAAAAAGTTGGGAAAAAAGTTGAGAATAAAAAGGATTAAATGCAAGAAGACAACGAATCATAACAGAAATGAGAGATAATCCTAACATTACTACAAGTGAATTGCATCAGATACTGGAAATTAGTGAAACAGCAGTGGAAAATAATCTTACATTTTTGAAAGAAAATGGATATGCAGAAAGAGTTGGCGCTAAAAAGACCGGTTATTGGAAAGTGTTTGAGCAGGCTGTTTAAAAAGTAAAAAAATTAAGTGAAGCATCTATCAGAAATGGTAGGTGCTTTTATTGTGCATTGATTTGTAATAGGAAAGTGGGTGGTTACACCCCCAATCCCCAGTGTACTCACTAAATGGAAATACCTAAAATGCAGGTATTCCCATTTAGCGAGTTTAAAAGGAGCTTACCCGACAGAATATCGGCAGAAAAAGTTTTTGAAAAAAATCTAAAAAATTAAAACCTCCAGTGCAATTCCTGCGTCTAGGTGGCAAGAAGCAAGAAAAAAGCCTGTAAATCAGGCAATCAGATAGCAGTGGAGGTATTATGATGAGGAAAATAAATAGAGGAAGAAATATAATCTTAGTAGCAGTTACTTCTATATTGTGTGGTTCTGCAGCATTGACAGCATATGCAAGTAATGTAAGGGGAGAAACAGGCATTTTTGTAAAACAGGAAACGGAACAGGAAAAACCTGTTCTTCCAGTAGATATAGAAAAAGAGTTGTTCGGGCGGCAGTATACATTAGTAGAAAAGACCTCTGGCGGAGCAGGTATCTATACGAACGGAGAGAACGACAGGGCAAGGGATTATGTGATTAATGCCCTCAACGAAGCTGGAATTGATAACAGAATGAATGACTTGGATAAGATTCAGGTTATCAATGATTATTTATGTGAAAAACTGGAATACGCTGATTATGCGACAGAAGAAGGTTTTTCCTACAAAGAGGACTGGCTTCCCTTTACAGATTACTGTTTACTTGGCGATTCAGCAGTTTGTGCAGGATACGCAGAAGCATTTCAGTCCATGTGTATTGCCTGTGGCATTGAGTGTTATTATGTGACAGGATATACCTATCAGGGCGATGATACAGAAGGTGTTTATCATGCGTGGAATCGTGTCGTTACTGGTGGGATGTCTTATTATATAGATACATGTTGGAACGATAGTTCCAATGACGCATATTTCTTGTCAGCAAATGGTTGGGATGACCACGAAATAGACGGAGAGCATGAAACGTACAGAATTTCAGGGCAGGTATTTCCCATGCCAGAATACACTGCGTTTTTCGCTAAGCGTGCATCCCTGTAATAGGTTCGTTATGTCCTGTTCGATGTAGATTTCAGCTATGGAATTAAGACTATCACAAACAAGCTGATCCAAAGAGATAGAAGATAAGGGGACTGTTTTATCTGGCAGTCCCCTATTTTCGCTCGCGGAGAGTTTTTTTAACAGTTTCAAGTATGCGGATAAGCAGTTCCTTTTCTTCTGTACTGCATCCAGAAAACAATTTTTGTATGTCCTTATCCAAATGGTAATCTTTTACACTTGGCAGGCTGTCATAAAGCATTTCATCAATGCCAATATTCAATACTTTTGACAGGCGCAGCAGAGTTTCCAGTGATGGGGAATGAGTGCCGTTTTCAAGATGGCTGACAGAAGATGTGGCAGAGCCTATTTTTTCAGCCAATTCCATTTGTGAGAAGTGGTTTTTAATCCGATACTTTCTTAGCTTTTCACCGAATTTATCGGCATTAAATAGTTTATCCACTAATATTTCCCCTTTCTGGCACAACTTTGTATTTCATTTTACGGCAATATGTGCTAATATTGAAATGCATTATTAAGCATAGTATGCCCAAAAATAAAATAATGGGTGGAAATAAAATATTTTTTACAATTTAAAACCTATTTCCTTCTTTTTACGTCCAGGAAACAGAAAGAGAGGTGATAGGAATGAGTGACAAAGCGATTCGGGAACTTTTTTGCACCTTTGTAGAAGAAGGAGAACTCGATAAGGAAGTAGCCGAACGAATACTGCAAAAGATATTAGATATTTTGTTCGGTGACAAAGCAGAATCGGACGATAGCTAATTGATAACCGGCAGAGTTTAAGGACATCTCAAAAGAAAAGAGGTTACATATGAAATGCTATAAGTGCAAAAGAGAAGTTCCAGATAATAGTAAATTTTGCCCGAAATGTAATTCACCATTAGAATTTACCAGAGAATTAATCGACCGGGCAATGAACAATGACCAACGGGCGATTACACAGCTTTACGACATGACAAGGGATAATGTGTACTATACGATAAAGACCATGATTTCCGACGAGGACATGGCACAGGATCTGACGCAGGACACATTCCTTAAAGCCATGAAGAACTTAGGACAGCTTAATGAGCCAGCGGCATTTAGAGGGTGGATTAAGAAGATTGCAAGGAATATGACGATTGACATATTGCGGAAAAGAAAAGTTATATCCTTTTCGCAGATGGTGTCGGCGGATTCCGATGAATCGATTGAATTTGAAGATGACAGACCAGAAAATCTTCCAGAGGTAGTCATTGACAGGCATGAAACCACTCGGCTGATTGGGGAGATTTTGGGCACGTTATCGGCGGAACAAAGGGTTGTTACGGAACTTTTCTATTATGAAGGTTTTTCTGTAAAAGAAATAGCCGAAGAACTGGGCGTGAGTGAAAACACCGTAAAGAGCAGGCTCAAATATGCCAGAAATAAGATAGAAACCGGAGTAAAAGAACTGGAAAAGAAAGGTACGAAACTCTACAGCCTTGCCCCAATTCCATTCTTGCTATTGCTTCTCAGAAGCCAAGACGCTTATGCAGCGGAACTTCCAAATGCGGATATGCTATTACAGTCTATACAGTCTGGAAACGCTTTTACAGGCACAGAGGACGACTTTTCAGGACAGTCTGCGGATAGTGGCAAGGTAAAGAAAACCGCTAAAACAGCCGCAGAAGCCGTTAAAACAGGTACAGGAGCAGCCTCTAAGGGAGTTGTCACCAAGATTATAGCAGGCATTGTGGCTACGGCTCTGGCAGGGGGTGCGATTGCCGGAATTGCAAATCGAAAAACTGCAGAAGATAGACCTCAAGAAACACAGGTAGAAGAACAGCAGGAAACACCGCCTATGGAAGAACAGACAGAAATGCAAACGGAAAGAGAACATAGCAATACGGAAGAAGAAACAGATAATGAAACGGAAAGAAGCGTACAACCTCTTTCTGAATTGAGTGCAGAGAATAGGAGGATAGTGGAAACTGCACTGAATGATAAATTTCAAGAAGCGATAGATAATCGAATTGATTTCAAAGATGAAGAAGCAATGGAGTATTCGATTACCTCGGAAGAAGCATCTTTTGATAATTTTACAATTAATAGCGATATGGCAAGAGTATCAAAATATAGTGGCGATCTATATGTTCCGTTTTCTGTAGACATTAATGATTGGAAAAGTTATTGGGATAATACAGACTTTAATGAAGAAATGTTTACAAAAAGCTATCAAAATGTAACAGGTTATTTTTTGGTACATGGTCTTGAAGTAATGAATAATGGGATGTTATCAGAGTATAGCATTGATATTAGTTCACTCTATCAAGATGAAAAGGAAATGAAGAAGTTATTTTTGGAAGAATAAAATCAAAATGTCCAAAATCTATTCTTTAAACTTTACATCTGGATAATGGAAAATAAAAAACAAAAAGGAGATAAAAGGAATGAAAAAAATTTTAGTGATGGTTTTAGTAGGTGTTATAGGTATGAGTATTTTTACTGGCTGTGGGAAATCTGAAGAAGAAAAGGCAAATGATGAAATTGCACAGCATCTAAGAGATGAAGCAGCGGCAGACGGCGTTGACCTTGACAAGATGGTTGAGGAAGAAGCAGAGAAATACAATGCGGAACTGGAAGCAGGAAACAAGGCAATCGCTAATGAAAATGAGTTTAAAGAAAGCTTAAAAAATAATGAGATGGTGCCTTTAAAAGAGCAGGATGAAATTTATAGAAATGCTACAGATTCAGCTACAGCAAAAAAGGCGGCAGAAGAATTTAATAAAGCATATGATAAATACATGGAAGCTGCGATTGGAGAATATCTCGTTAATGAACACGTTGCTGCAGAACAACTTAACAATAATGGTATTCGTAGAACAAAGATAAGTGATAACGAACTGGGGACAAGAGTAAACTATCTCGATAATTGCTATGGAAAAGATTATAATAAAGTACAACTTTTTGGCGCTGATAGTGAAATTGAAGGTATATTAATGTACAATGAAACAGATGACCAGATAGTAAGCGATGTAACACTTGTTTATAATGATGGGAGAAGCATCGTACCAGATCTTTCTAGTATAGGAAAGCCTGTTCAATGTGTTGAAATGGTTATTAATAGTAACAGCTTAATTATTACAGATTATATCTGGGCGTATGAATTTACACCAGAAAACACATCAGGGACGTCTATGGGAAATGCGGATGGTTCACCAACTTATCCAGAAGGAGACTACAGCTATCGCACAGAACTTTGGGAAAACACAATCGAAGAATACAATTCTAATATGGAATAAAATTACGCATAAAGCAAAAGATTTGCATTAAAAGATTATTGGACATTGATTGAGATGTACATGAGAAGCGCCTACTGGAGAATTGACAGCAGGAATTGGGGAAAACAATTAGATGGAGTATTTTTTTGGATTGTGTGGATTTTTCCTTCCCGGAGGGAGTTTTAATGAGATTGATATGATTTCTATTTCAAAAATTGGAATACAGGTAATCGAAGCAAAGGGCAGGCAGGGAAAACTTTCTGGAAATTGGATGGATGAAACTGTCGGAAATGACACGAACAGCATCTGCTATGAGCTTCACTGGAAAGCTGTGGATATTTTGGAAGGACGGAAACACGATCCGGCTTTTTACCCTGTGATATACGGCGTAGCGGATGATGGGAAATGGACGGATCCTGCGGTATGGAAGAAGGCAAATCCGAGCCTCGGAATTACGATAGGGATTGATAAAGTTGAAGCTGCCTGTGAACAGGCAAAGCAGAATCCGGCTGAGGAGAACACTTTCCGGCAGCTGAGGCTCAATCAATGGGTCAAACAGGATGTGCGGTGGATGCCCATGAAGAAATGGGACGCCTGTGCCTTCTCTGTTGACGAGAAAGTTTTGGAGGGCCGTGTTCGCTACGGCGGCTTGGATTTATCTTCAACTACGGACATCACGGCATTTGTGCTGGTGTTCCCTCCGGAGGATATGGAGGATCCTGATGATAAATATATCGTACTGCCGTACTTCTGGGTTCCGGAGGAGACGCTGGACTTAAGGGTGCGGCGGACCATGTTCCGTATACGGATGATACCGTCTACAACGGCTGGTATAAGAGCGTATATCAGTCTCCGGTGCCGGACCTGCATAACCTTCAAAAGAGTGTCGATCAGGAAGATCCGGAGGGCTCCGCGCTGGACTCCTTCTCTTTGGAATTGTTTGAGGATATCAGCTACATCATGGCGAAGCACGCGGATCCGCAGAATGTACCCGATACGCCGGATGAGTGGCTTGACCAGTTTGGGATGTTTTCCATTTATCAGGTGCTTCCGGAGATTATCGAGCTATGGGGATTCAATGTGCAGACGCAGGCGGAGAGTAAAAAAACTTCGAGCGACTGACCGGGAAACGGCGACTCCGCTCTTATTGCTGAGGGCGGTGCAGATTGGGGAGATGGATCTGCTGATCATCGGAAAAAGCGAGACTAAAAAACTTTGCAAAAGATACCGACCATACATTTCAGGAAGCTCTTACCTGCTATGGGTTGGAACGGACGATCTACCGAATCTCGGTTTCTACGGAGTTTAAGGAGTATCATGGTCTTCATATTTCTGCCGTCGGATACCTTGACTGCACGACAGGATTGATGCATAGAAAAGAAACTAAATACAGTTCCTAAAAGTAAGTTATATATAAGGATAATAAGCTGTCAGTGTTACATTACTCCTGTTTGTCAAGTGTAAAACATATCATATCTTCCTCATTTGTTCAATTCTTTCAAGTGGAGAAGAGATAAGATAATCGTAATACACTTGAATTCGTAGGTACATTCGCTCTACTTGATTCTTCATAAATTGTATGCTATAATATAATAAAATATGTTATATAATAAAAGAAGGGCGAAAATGAAAGATTTGAATATTGGAAAACATCTTAAAAATATTCGTCAGAATCGTGAGCTGTCTTTAGATAAAGCTGCGGAAATGACCGGTGTCAGCAAACCAATGCTCGGACAGATCGAACGTGGACAGTCCTCGCCGACTATCACTACGCTTTGGAAGATCGCAACAGGGCTGAAAGTGCCTTTGTCGTCGTTTTTGCAGGAGGAAAAGACAAAGTATTCTGTAGTTGATATTTCAGAAGAGAATGCAATATCAGCCGAAAACGGTGCTATGAGAGCGCATACTATTTTCCACTATGATCCGATACGGAATTTTGAAGCTTTTTATATTGAGTTTGATCCGGGATGTATGCACACTTCTGATAAGCACAATGATAATGTTGAGGAAATGGTCTATGTCATAAGCGGCAAACTTGACATGGTTATAAACGGAGAGAAAGTCACCTTGTCAGAAAAGCAGGCAATACGTTTTTCGGCAAATGTCACGCACAGTTATCAGAATAATTATGACAGAATTTGCTGCGTCTACAATACGATTTTTTATTAAGGAGAATTCTTATGTACGAATTAATTCAGGTGGGAGAAAAAAGCTATTATATTAACTGCCCAGCAAAAATCGGAGTATATCTTACTGACGATAAAAACATTTATCTCATCGACAGCGGTAACGATAAAGACGCAGGCAGAAAAGTCCGTAAAATTTTAGATGAAAAAGGCTGGAATCTCTTAGGTATTCTGAACACGCATTCCAATGCCGACCATATCGGCGGAAATCAGTATTTGCAGCAGCAGACAGGGTGCAAAGTTTTTGGAGGCGGAATTGAAAAGGCTTTTACAGAGTACCCTGTTTTAGAACCGTCATTTTTATACGGCGGATATCCGTGCAAGGATCTAAGGCATAAATTTTTGCTTGCCAAATCAAGCGAAGTTACAGATTTTTCAGATAAAAGTTTCCCGAAAGAAATTGAGATAATACCGTTAAAGGGTCACTTTTTTGATATGGTAGGGTTCAGAACGCCAGATGATACGGCGTTTCTTGCCGATTGCCTTTCAAGTAAGGAAACGCTGGATAAATATCAGATAAGTTTTATCTATGATGTGGCTGAATATCTGAAAACCCTTGAAACAGTAAAATCAATGAAAGCAAAAATGTTTGTTCCTGCTCATGCGCCTGCAACCGATGATATTACCGAACTTACAGATGTGAATATTGCAAAAGTACATGAAATTGCCGACAAAATCCTGTCGGTATGCAGTGAACCGATTTGCTTTGAAAATATTCTGCAAAGGCTGTTTTCCGACTATGGATTAACAATGAATTTTGAGCAGTATGTTTTAGTGGGAAGTACCGTTCGCTCTTATATGTCCTGGTTGAAGGATAATGGAAAGCTTTCTGCAATTTTTGATGATAATATGCTGCTGTGGAATGCGGTATAAAAAATAATTGCAAGAGGGACTTTTATGAAAGTTTTAGTGATGGCCGTACTATCTATGATACGGAACATGAGCGAAAAGGGTTTGCATTTATGTGCCAGAAGAAAGCGGAGGGAGTCCTATAAGGGGCTGTGGAAGGTGTCATATACGCTGAAAGATTTTTAAGGAAATAGAGGATGATTTTTTGCGGGATATCTTGTATAATGGTATGGAGAAATCTGTGAAGGAGAAGACAGCATGAAAAAAACAATTTTATTTGTGATCTTACAGCAGTATGCAGATTGGGAAGCGGCATATATAACATCGGCAATAACCATGTTGGGACAAGGACAGTATGATATAAAAACAGTATCGTTGTCAAAGGATTACGTCCAGTCTATAGGCGGCTTCCGGGTATTGCCTGATTATGATATTGCATCTGTTCCAAAGGATTATGAGGCTTTGATTTTAATTGGCGGAATGACATGGAGAGACGAGAATGCACAGCAGGTCAAAACTCTTGTAGAGGAATGTTGTCAAAAGGGCAAAGTATTAGGCGGTATTTGTGATGCTTCTGCTTTTTTAGGTACAGTCGGTGTCTTGAATGACGTACTGCATACGAGTAACGATATGAGTGATCTGAAACAGTGGGCGGGATCAATTTACACAGGAGAAACAAAGTATATTTCGAAGCAGGCGGTCAGAGATAAAAATATCATTACGGCAAATGGTACGGCGCCTATGGAATTTGCTAAAGAGACTTTACTTGCTTTAAATGTGGCAAGTGAAGAAAAGGTATTAGAGTGGTACAACTTCCATAAATTGGGTTACTATACCGCATCTATGCCGAAAATGTAATTTTGGTTTTTAGCGGGAGTAAATCCTGCTGGAAATAGAAAAAGCAAAGATAAAAACGCAACGCGCATCTTCGGATGTGCCAGAGCCGGCAGGGAGCAGAGGGAGGCCAGGAAGGAGCGGCTGTTTGAGCTGAAACAGCAGAAGCAAAAGGAGAAACACAGGGGCAGATAGGCTTTTGTGTTTCGGGTACAGCTGCATCAATGAGCATCAGTCGGAAGTGGCTGGTGCTTTTTCAAACGGCTGAAAGTGGTCTAAGGAACTGGTCTGTTCGGGTGCGGAGCAGACTTTCCTGAAATTGAAAGAAAGGTATCCGAATGTCTGTCTGGTACATTTGTATGCGTTAGAAGGAGCGGTCTGTAATGTGGAGTTTAACAGCCTTCCGGAGGGCAGGAAGAAGGAACTGAAAGAGTTCAGTGATTTTTTGAAGAGATGAGGGAAGTGGAAGAATGGATAGGAGCATTGAAAAAAGAATTGGTATAAATGCGGATGATTCAAAAACATAGCAAGAATGATGAAAAGATAGAAAGCTTCTTGTGTTACAATATTTCATTGTAATCCCGCACAGGCATATCACAATGCTTAAAAAGTGTGGGCAAAAACGAAAAAAGGAGGGAGCAAAATGCAGGGTCAGACAGTACGCATTGTTTCACAGGCTATCCGCTATATCGAAGAACATCTGCATGAAAAGATGGATTTAGATATGATGGCATCGGCATTGCACTATTCCAAATACCATCTGCATCGGATTTTTACAAGAACGGTCGGCTTGACGATCCACGACTACGCAAAACGGCGGCAGCTTACAGAAGCGGCAAAACTTCTGGTGTTTTCTGAAAAACCGATTATCGAGATTGCCCTCATGAGCGGTTATGAAAGCCGACAGGCATTTACGGATGTCTTCAAAGCGATGTATAAGACTTCCCCTGCCCAATTTCGGGAAACGGAAAACTTCTACCCGTTACAGCTTGAAATTTATCTGAAGGAGAAGCCTGTAAAAATGGATTTGACAAAGGAACATATTAGATTTGCCATGTCCGCAGATGTGGATGACTGGATGGAATTGGTAAGCCTTACGATTGACGGTTATCCATGTCTGGATACGAAAGAATACGCAGCAAACCTGCACCAGTATATCGCTGATAAACAGGCTCTGATTTTGCGGGATGTCGGATTGGCTATCGGCGTGATGGGATTTTCACCCGACACAGGCAGCATAGATTTTCTGGCTGTCCATCCGCAGTACCGGCATCTCGGCATTACAAAGCTGTTTCTTGATAAGCTGGCAGACGGGCTGTTTTACGGAAAAGAGATTACATTGACAACATATCGTGCAGGCGACAAGGCAGATACGGGCTGGCGGGAAGAATACCGCCGTCTTGGATTTGCAGAGCGGGAACTGCTTGTGGAATATGGTTATCCGACGCAGCGTTTCGTGCTTCCACCGAAGAACAAGGAGGAAAATCCCTTCGGGGATACCTCTATGCCCGAAAATACGGGCAGGAAAGGGGAAACAAGGAATGACCGAAACACAGAAGAACCCGTTAGCAGAGGACTTTAACGCCATATCCCTTATCAGATTTGCTTTCCCAAGCATGGTAATGATGCTGTTTATGGGCTTATACACCATTGTAGACACGATTTTCGTAGCACGGTTTGCAGACACGAATGCTTTGTCGTCCATCAATATCGTCTGCCCCGTCATCAATCTGATTGTCGGCCTGGGGACGATGCTTGCGACAGGCGGCAGTGCGGTCGTTGCGAAGAAAATGGGGGCTGGAAACACAGAGGAAGCCCGAAGTAATTTCACATTGATTGTCGTGGCGGGGGCAGCTACCGGTCTGTTGATTACAGCGGCAGGGCTTTTCTTTTTGGATGAAATCATCCGGGGATTGGGGGCAAGTCAAGTATTGTTCCCATATTGCAGGGATTATCTGACCATACAGCTCATGTTTGTTGTCGGGAATATGATGCAGGTATTGTACCAGAATCTGTTTGTGACGGCAGGGGAACCGACGTTAGGCTTCGTGCTTGCTGTTCTGGCGGGGATTGCCAATATTGCTTTTGATTATGTCTTTATTGTTATATTGCAAATGGGAATCAAGGGAGCAGCCATTGGGACAGGCATCGGATATATGATACCGACAATTATCGGTACAATATTTTTTCTGACCAAAAGAAGTGAGCTGCACTTTTGTAAGCCTGACATGGATGCATCTGTTCTGCTGAAAAGCTGTTCTAATGGTGTGTCGGAAATGGTAAGCCAGTGTTCGACTGCCATAACTACATTCCTGTTCAATGTAACGATGATGAAGCTGTTAGGAGAGGACGGTGTGGCGGCGATTACAGTTATCATATATTCGCAGTTCCTCTTAACAACGCTTTATATTGGCTTTTCTATGGGAACAGCCCCCGTAATAAGCTATAATTATGGGAGCGGGAATGTAAATCAGTTGAAAAAGACCGTCCGTATTTGTTTCCGGTTTATAGCGGGGATTTCCATATTTGTATTTTTGTTTGCCCTGCTTGGCGGGGAAAGCATTGCAAAAGTATTTGCAAAGAATAACAGGAATGTTTTTGAGATTACAAAGAATGGATTTATCATTTTTTCATTCAGTTTTTTATTCTCTGGATGCAATATTTTTTCATCTGCTTTATTTACGGCGTTATCCAATGGGAAAGCATCGGCAGCCATATCCTTCCTTCGGACATTTGGATTTATTACGATGTTCCTTTTGGTATTGCCGAGATTTTTGGAGGTAACGGGCGTATGGCTTGCAGTCCCGCTTGCGGAGTTTTTCACGTTTATGCTGACGCGTGTCGCTTGCGGCAGAGTAATTTGATAAGTAAAGGTGGTGCAACTCAATGTTTGATAAGTTTTGTTTAAAAGCTGATAGTGATAAGGAGAATCCTTCTGCTGATGAGTGGTGGCCGGGTGATTATACTCCGGCTTTAAGTGTTGACGAATGGGAAGCTTTATTAAATAATGGTGAAGTCTTTACAGAGAGCAGCCTTGAGATAATGAAGCGAATGCTTGATTATGGTGGGAAAGCAACATGCACACAGTTGTCAATAAAATACGGTGAAAGTAAGAATTTTTACAATTCTGGTTCTTCTTCGCTTGCAAAAAGAATAGTACAAAGAACTGGATGTCCTGTAATGCCTCGTGATGATGAAAAAAGTAAGTGGTGGCCTGTGCTTTATGTCGGTAAAGCAGCAAAAAAAGATGAAGAAGGTTCGTTTGTATGGAAGCTTAGAGATGAGCTTGCCGAAGCATTGGAGAGAATAGATCTGACAAAAGTTAAGCTCTATGCTAATTTAGCACCACGGTTTTGGAAAATTAGTCATGGCAATGATTGTATTTCAGAAGCAGAAGCAACCTCTTTTGGTAAACGCCGGGTTGTTGTGGTTAATAAGGACACAGCTGCAAAGGGAAAATCAAAAGTACCTCAGGGAGAAGATTTCATGACAAACATGAAGAAGGGCGATATTTTCTATCTGTGCCGTGGAAATAGTATTCGTGTTTTGGGGCGTATTGACTCTGATGCGGTTGAAGAAAATCCTGAAAAGCAAGACGGCTGGTGTGAGCGCAGCTACACTGTTATTGCTGAATCATCTGATACAAAGGCATATACCGGAGAGAAAAAGTGGTGGACGCCAAATAATAATTCGACATGTATTCCTGTTCCAGAGAGTGAGTTGCAATTGTTCGAAGATTATATTCTTAAACCTTACTTTAATGTTACCAGGGAAGAATTACTTAAGAACGATACATCAGGATTGCGCTATTGGTTTTTAAATGCAAATCCTAAGATATGGAGTATGGCAAGTATGCCGGTAGGTGAAGTTCAGGATTATACACTTTACAACGATAATGGCAACAAGAGACGCATATTCCAAAACTTCTTAGATGCAAAAGCCGGTGATATGGTTATCGGATATGAATCGACACCGGTTAAGCAGATCGTTGCTTTAATGCGTATCAGCGCTGAGCAGGACAGTGAAAAGATTTATTTTGAAAAGTTGGAAGGATTATCGTCACCTATTGATTTTGCGACACTTAAAGAGTGCGCAGAACTTGAAAAGATGGAGTACTTCAGCATGCAGCAGGGTAGTCTTTTTAAACTTACAAAGGGTGAATATGAATTTATCTTCGATATGATTCGTGAAGAAAATCCTGCCCCTGCTGCGAAAGGAAAAACTGCTTATTCAAAACAAGATTTTTTGAATGATGTTTATATGTCAGAAGCAAAGTACGACCGATTAGCGGCGGTACTAAAGAAGAAAAAGAATATTATTCTTCAAGGAGCGCCGGGCGTAGGTAAGACTTTTGCGGCAAAGAGACTTGCTTATTCAATCATGGAAGAAATAGATGATGACCGTATCGAGTTTGTACAGTTTCATCAGAATTACTCATATGAAGATTTCATGATGGGATATAAGCCGGTTGAGGATGGTTTTGAGCTTAAGTATGGTATTTTTTATAGATTCTGCCAGAAGGCTGCAAATCATCCGGATAAAGATTATTTCTTTATCATTGATGAAATCAATCGTGGCAACATGAGTAAGATCTTTGGCGAACTTCTTATGCTGATAGAAGCAGATTATCGTGATAAGAAAGCAACTCTTGCCTATAATGGTTTGAGTTTTTCCGTCCCGAAAAGCTTACACATTATTGGTATAATGAATACTGCTGATAGAAGTTTAGCCATGATTGACTATGCGTTAAGACGTCGTTTCAGTTTCTTTGATATGGAACCGGGATTCGATTCGAAAGGTTTTACTGATTACCAGAAAGGATTTGCAAACGATACATTCAATGCTCTAATTGAGCGTATCAAAGAGCTTAATCAAGAAATAATGCAGGATAAATCGCTTGGCAAAGGTTTTTGTATTGGTCACAGTTATTTCTGTAATGCAGGTGATTGCTCAGAAGAGTGGATGAAGGATGTTGTCGATTTTGATATTTTACCTATGCTCAGCGAATACTGGTTTGACGAGAGTGTAAAGCTGCAGCGTTGGGAGAATATCCTGCATGGTGTATTTCAATGACGAAGGATAAAAGCATATTAATAAATAACATCTACCATATGCTGTCCTATGCTTTTCAGACTTTGAGCCAGGAGAACTATGATGATGTAGCGGTCGAATCGTTTGATGAAATGTATGACCTTTTGGCCGCTATTCTGGCAAAAGGAATTGGTATCCAGCTAAAGCAGGGATTATATAGAGAGTACATAAACTTACAGAAAGAACTTCCGGCACTGCGCGGAAAGATAAACATGCCCGGCACAATAAAGAATCGTTTGGCGCATGAGAGAGTACTAACTTGTGATTTTGATGAGCTGTCAGAAAATAATCTCTTTAACAAGATTATAAAAACAACGGTAATACTGCTGCTAAGAAATGCAAAAGTAAAGTCAGAGTATAAAGATGATTTGAAAAAGAAAATGTTGTTTTTCTCCAATGTAGATACGTTGGAGCCGACATCCATCAAATGGTCATCAATAAGATTTCAGCGTAATAATCAAACATACAGAATGCTGGTTAGTATCTGTCAGCTGATAATCGAGGGAATGCTTATTACAACAAATACCGGTGATTACAGATTGGCATCCTTTGTCGATGAGCAACGTATGTGCAGGTTGTATGAGAAGTTTATTTTGGAATATTATAGCCGTCATTATCCGGAATTAACAGTGAGTGCTTCGCAGATTCCCTGGTCTGTAGATGACGGTATTAGGACTATGCTGCCGGTTATGCAGAGTGATATTCACTTGCAGACAGACAGTACGGTTCTCATTATTGATGCTAAGTATTACAGCCATACAACACAAACTCAGTATGATAAGCATACGCTTCATTCAAACAATATGTATCAGATTTTTACTTATGTTAAAAATCGAGATTATGACTTTGGTAATGAAGAGCATAAGGTTTCAGGTATGTTGTTATACGCAAAAACAGATGAAGAGATACAACCCGATAATGTCTATCAGATGCACGGAAATCAGATAACTGTCAAAACATTGGATTTAAACCTGCCTTTTGTAGATATTGCAAAGCAGCTCAATGAAATTGTTGATGCTCATTTTGGATTTATTCCTTTTTCGGCAGGAGGTACAGTTTAAACGGAATTGCTGTATCCTTGCCCCTTTTCATGGAGAGGGGGCTTTTATCAGCCCCCCTGTGTGTCCGCTGATCGGCTTTATCTGCAGGATTACAGATGCGGGAGATTTTTTCTATAATTTCGCAGATCTTCTTCACTGACCTCGGATATGATTTTATCAAACGTTTCCAATAATTTTGGCTTATCCTCCGGCAAATGTCCTCTGAGCTGGAAAGCATTGGAAGCTCCCATTGCGGCGAAGTAGGTTGATATATTCAGATTTTCCACAAGGGTACGGAGTTCACAATATTTTTCAAGTTCACTCTCTTCCTGCCAGTTTCCGTTTTGGATTTCTTGATATAAATCGGATTCCGGATAAATTGTCAGCATATTCGGACCAATTAGGAACGGATGAAGCTGATTGAATATTTTGGCGGATAACTTTGCTCCGGTTTCGCCGTGTCCTTTGCCGGAAATACTGGTTAGATAGAAGAAACCGTATTCGATACCGGCCTGCTCTAATCTTTTGCATTGGGTTAAAATATCCCTGGAAGAATATCCTTTACGCATAAAGGCAAGTGCATCGTCATCTCCTGTTTCTACGCCGATGGTCAGCCCGGTGTATCCTGTCTGACGAAGTTGGATCAGTTCGTCATCTGTCTTATTTACGGAATCCGTAATGCGGGCAAAACACCCAATGGATCTGGCAGAGGGAAAATATTTGTGAATGAGTGATGCAATTTCAAGTAATTTTTCTGTTTTCAGAACAAAAGGGTTGGCTCCTGTTAAGAAAACACGGTGAATTGGTTCCGGGTTTTCTTTTCCCTGCAGGCGAGTTAACATTTTTGAACAGGGATTTGTACGCAGAACCTGAGCTTCCAGTAAATCGCTTTCTATGTCTTCCATAGATGATATTCTGAATTTAAATGGCAAATCACTGTACAGGGTACAGAACTTGCAGTTGTGATGGGTACAGCCTGCTGTTACTTCCAGCAGGAGCGAGTCTGCTTCATAGGGCGGACGCCAGATTGTTCCTGTGTAATGCATGATAAACACCTCAAATCAAATTAAGATTATGTACGGGCAACGAGGCAAACCCGTACATTGCTGTCCCGTTAGGCTCATTATAGCAAAGCGCGCTAAAAAGAAAAGTACTGTACTTTTTTGTAGTACCTTTTATTTTGCTGAAGAATAGAGTATGATGTTGAGGGAGGAGATGGAGAAATGAGAAAATCGGAAGAAGCAGTAAACCGTTGTAAGACGATTTCTATGGTGCAGAAATTACTGGGAGGGAAATATAAGATTGAGCTTCTCTGGTATATCGGAAAGTGTGATATCCGGCGTTTTGGACAGCTTCGTCGGCAGATAGGAGGAATTACAGAAAGCTCTCTTACGAAGCAGCTTCGGGAACTGGAAGCAGACGGTTTCATTACCCGGCATGATTTTTGTGAGGTTCCCCCACGAGTGGAATATACGTTAACCGATCTCGGAAAGAGTTTTTTATCTGTTCTCGATTGCATGAAATCGTGGGGGGATGAGAATTTGCTTGGGTTTTATCGTCTAAAGGAATAAAGTAAATATATAAACTGCGATTTCAATAGTGGAAGGACGTAAAACCGCAATCTGTCTAAAGCTTTAAATACTATTAGCTATTGCATATCCGTCTGCTACTGCCTGGAGGATATTGGCAGGTGACGTGCTGATCATCACATGAACGCCTTTATCTTTAAACTGCGCTTTTATCATCATGCCGTTAGGAAGAGGAGCCGGGTCTCCTGCTTTCATGATATCGTTAAGTGCCTCTATTACAGTGACATTTTTTCCCTTGAGTCTTTCATCATATGCGATCTCACAGTCAACTAATCCGCCGCCTGCAATGATTAATGAGTTCCCGAGTTTATCAGGATGAGAGATCTCATCAAAAGCGGATACCGCATGTTCGATCCCTTCGATAGAAGGCGTTGCAATTTGTACAAAAGATCTGCGATCACTGAAATTAATGTTGGTTTTAATGAAATTACATGATAAAATAGCGTCATAGTAGATAATTCTTCCGGCAGGACACATAATTGAACAGGAGGGACAAAGATTATGACACTAACGCAGTATAAAAAAGTAATTAAATTATAGTGCAAACGTTTCGCGCTTTAATATAGAAATCCGCCGATTCTGCAGAAAAGTAATTCATTATGCAATAATGGAAGCGGCTGTTATTGACATAGTGTCCATGATATATACAACTGTCGGTTGGTGATACTGTAATGAGGCGTGGCCAACACATTTATTGACTAACACCAAGAAAAATGGCCATATATTATTCAATAGTAGGAGATGTTGAAATGGAAAAGATGTATGACAATGACAGTATAGACCTTAAAATTGGAAAATTAGAAGCAGAAGAAGCGGGTCTTGATTATGAATTTGAAAATGTTGAAGATGATGGCGAAGAAGAGAAGGAGCAGCCCTTTGATGCTGAAAAAATCAGAGTAGATCAGCAAATGCTGTCGGTTAAGTATATGTTGGAATTGATGGAACAGGATTTAATTGAATTAAATCCGGGATATCAAAGAAGGCGTGTCTGGAAAGATAATAAGAAGAAGTCATTATTGATTGAGTCTTTAATGTTGCGAATACCTATTCCGGCATTTTATTTCTATGAAAATGAAGATGGGAAATATCAGGTCATAGACGGACAGCAAAGGCTGACAACGATCAAGGAATTCGTGGGCGGTGAGTTTCGCTTGAGTGGACTGGAGTATTTAGGAAAGGAGTATAATAAGAAAAAATTTAAGAACCTGGATACAAAATATGTTCAAAGAATTTATCGTACACAAATTGCGGTCAATATTTTGGATGCCAGGTCACCTAAAAATGTTATATATGATATTTTTAGACGCGTTAATACAGGAGGCGTTAATCTGAATCCCCAGGAAATGAGAAATGCTATCTGCAAACAGGAAGTACGGGATTTCCTGGTGAGAAGTACTCAAAATGAAAATTATGTTAGGGCAACAAGAGGAAGAGTAAAGGATGACAGGATGGATTCCCAGGAACTTGTCCTTCGGTTTTATGCATTTTATAAGGCATATAATTATGAAAAAAATGTCTTGTATTACGATTATCCCAATATTGCAGCAATGCTTGATGATGCAATTGAAAATTTAAATAAAATGGGTTCGAAAAAAAGGGAGGAATTATATCTGAAGTTTGATTTGGCAATGAAAAGATGTTATGAGGCATTTGGTAAATATGCTTTTTCGAAAATTCAGAAGGAGGGAAACAGAATAAAGAGAAATATGGATTATATTAATAAATCATTGTTTTCATCTTTTTCTGTTTTATTATTAAATCCCACCTTGGATAGCGTGAATATAAAAGCACATCAGGAAGAGATATTGTTAGAATTAGCAGATAATTTAGCAGATCATTATTATACAAATTCAATTACAGTTGGTACTGGAGATAAAAGAAATGTGTATGCAAACTTTGAGTTTTCAAGAAAGGTGCTGGAAGAATGTCTGGGATAAAAATAGAAAAGATCATATTAAAAAATTTTAAATGTCATAAAGATTTTGAGACCGATTTGACACAATTGAATATTTTGGCAGGAAGTAATGCGGCGGGGAAATCAAGCCTGGTTCAAGCATTGCTCCTGGCTTTTAAAAGTTGGGAAGAGTGTGAAAAAAAACGGGTTAATACGAACAAAATTTACGGTATGAATCTAGGAATACCTTTGAACATTGTTTCAGAAGATTTAGAAGAGAGAAATATAGATATTAAATTATTTCTTAACGGGACTGAAAATAAAATAGTACTTGGACTTCCTGATGACGATGACGAAATGAGTTTTGATATTTGTAATTACGAAGAAATTCTGGAAGTCAAAGAACGTAGGTATAATTTAAGTGAAATCCCTCTTTTTTATTTGAATGCAGAGCGAAAAGGTCCAAGGATTGTATCATTTATCAATGATATTATACCATATTCGGTGGGTAATACTGGAGAGAATACAGGTTATGTACTTAGTGAAATGGATAAACTGCAAAAAGTAAGCGAGGATTTCCGGTTACCCAAGGATTTAAGAATATCTGAGATTGACAGATTTTCTGCTAATTGTGAAGAATGGTTAAATACAGTTGTTCCAGATACCAAAATACAATATAGTGTTGATGTAGAAAAAAATATTACTACAGTGATGCTACAGAACCAGGGAGAATTTCATTTGCCTACGGCTACAGGTTTTGGTATTACTTATGTATTGCCAATTATTGTTCAGGCGTTGGCAGCAAGTATGATTAAAAATTCCATGTTAATTGTAGAGAATCCGGAAGCACATTTGCATCCATTAAGTCAATCTCGATTGGGAAAATTTTTAGCGTTAGTGGCGATAAATGGTGTACAGGTGGTATTGGAAACACACAGTGAACATATCGTAGATGGTTGCAGAATCCAAATAGCAAAGGAAAAACAATGCGAAAATATGAAGATAGTATTCTTTGAGAAAAAAGATAATAAAAGTGTGTGTAAAAATATTAATATACAGAATGATGGTGAACTTGAAGAATGGCCAGAAGGTTTTTTTGATCAGAAGCGGGTAGATTTGCGGGAACTACTGGAGATGAGGAAATGTGGAAATTAGATTTTTTTATATTACCTTCAAAAAGCTATGAGGATATGGATGAGAATGATGTATATGAGTTTGGGGAGAAGGTAGAGTATTTAAATAGAACTGAGAACTTATATATTCCAAATGAATTTTATGATGTTCTAGATAAAAATAATATAACAGCGGTAGATTTTCTATACGAAAATGAGCAAAATGATTTGTCAGATTATTTCCTCGAAATCATATCAAAACAAAAGACATGTCAAGATACATATATTGAAATCAAAAGGAGAACGGAGCATGGTTATTTACCGGTGTCCGAAAGTGATATAACTGAAGCAATCACGCAAATATGTGTTAAAAGTATAAAAGATACTGAAGAAGAGAAATGTATGAGAGTTAATGATATAATTCGAATAAAGCGCTTCTATCTGAAAAATGTTGAGAATTATGAAGCATTTGAAGAGCGGGTAAAGGGATGTTTCCCTTATATTGTTTTTCACAATGATGCATTCAACCATATAGAAAAATTGGGGAAATGTCCTGATGTTGTGGAGGAATTGGCCAGACACCTGACAATATTAAATGATGTTGGAAGAAAATTATACGTTTACCATAACAGAAATGAGAAAGATACGTTAGATGAACTTAAATCAGGATATAACATAGTATGCTCGGGAAAGGGATCAAAGGAAGAAAAAACCTATAATAAAGATATGATTTATAATGGCAGGAAATTTCAATTAACTTGTAATCCACATACGAAATTTTATAGAGAAGGAACAGGTCAGCGGATTTATTTTTGTTGGGGACGGGATGAAATAGAAAATCATAGTATTATCATTGTCCGAATAGGTGATCATTGGAAGGAATAAGTGCGAACACCTACCGATTTATCGTGACATCCGACCACGGATTTATATATAAAAGAAATCCGGTACAGTAGAGTGATAAGATTAGTGCGGCAGAAGAACCGGTTATATCTTATCCGCGTGGCACAAGTGTATTTTCTGTCAGAGGATAATAAAAAGATTTCTAATGAAAATATTTTTGTAGAAAGTACTATCTGATAGTTTATGATGAAGGAAATGATGCGGAAATATTAGGCATGAAGTTATCATGGATGTGGGAATGGAGGCTTAATATGAATCTTACAATATTTTTGAAACAGACAGACACCCTTATATCGCAGTATTCAACAGAGCAGCTTGGCGCTTTTGTCCATGATATCGGGAGAGTTTGCCCGGAGAATCGAAGGGAGGACTTCTTGGAAACACTGAAATCTGCAGGGAGTGGGACAGACAAGGTGTCTAATGAGAATAAGGACAAAGATATAGATTTCGAGGAGATGTATCGGCATGTCAGGGATCATATAAAGAGTATTGATTCACAGGAAGTAACTATTACCGGTATATTGAATGAAGAATATGATGACTGGTATGACGATTGCGGTGAGGAATTTTATTATGATGATAACGACGGCATCTCAGATATGCTTGAGGAAGCCTGTGATTTTGTGCATATTTGCATGGACACAGGGAGATATAAAGAAGGCTTTGAAGTCGGAAATCAAATGTTGGCAATGGAAATTCTATGCGAAAATGAGTATGGCGATGAAAACTTTTCACTTGGGGATATGGTGCGTTATGAATTTTTGAAACGAGATCTGAAACAGGTTATCCTTGATGCAGTGTATTGTGCATATCATGCGTCTGTGCCGGACAAACGTCCAGAGGCATTGTACGACATGATTGTAAATGCAAAAGATGACGCAATTACATTAGAGGCAATTATGCAGCACGGCGATGAAGAATTACCTGCGTTTAAAGAATTTCTTTCGATTTGGATTACATATCTTGGCAATAAGAAGGAGCGTGATGCGGATCGACTTATTTTAGAAGCCATTGGTTTATTAAATGATGTTTCTCTTGAGGTTCAGTATGCGGAAAGATATGCCGCTGCTCATCCGGGATTATATTTGAATATATTGGAAAACGGGAAACATAGGATGGCAGATGATATGGTATCCATAGGAATCAAAGCAATGAAGGCGATACCAAAGGAATATATTATGCGCAGCAGGGCGGCACTGAAAACGGCGGAGTATGTTATTGCAGCAGATGGGGAATTGTCTTTGCTGGAAGAGTGCTATTTTGCAGCATATGAATCGGATACATCTGCCATGAATTATCTTCGCGCGCTGCTAAACGGCTATGGAGACGAGAAGAAAAAGAAAGAACTTCAAAAAATCTCTATAAAATTATCCGCAAATAAAAGTAATGCTTCTTTTAGTATGTATATAAGAAGAGATTTCTCGTCTGAGAGGGAAGAGAACAGAACAGACAGCAATATGGTCTTGCTGCTTCAGTTTTTAGGCGGACAGTTTGCGGACGTATTGGACAAAGGATTGAATATATCAAAAGCATTAGGCTGGACGGGCACTTTTATGAAACCGGGGATTGCATTGTATCTGCTATATTTGTATGAGGGACAATGGAACGGCAGGGGAATCGCGGCAATGGCAGAGATCGCAAAAAGTGCAATGGGATTTTCAGCGGAAGAATATCGGAAAGGTATACGCGGGCTTGAAGACGTAGGCGAAAAGGAGCTGTTTTATCAATTGTTTTTAAAATGGAAGTCTATGGTGCAGATGGAACATGATACGAGAAACTGTGCAGTAAAAAAAATTACGGCGCTTCTTAAGAAGCGGACGGCAGGAATTATGGATGCAAACCGAAGAAACTATTATGGGGAATGTGCAGCATATATTGCTGCTTTAGGCGAAGTGCGGGAATCTATGGGAGAGACGGGTGCAAAACAGAGGCTTATGACATCATATAAGGATATGTATCCGCGAAGGAATGCGTTTCGGGAAGAAATGAGGAGGTATGGATGGAGCGATCCTAAGAGAAAATAATTGTTTTGATTGATGAGATTGAAACACATTTGCATTTGGAATTACAGAAAACCATTTTACCGTTTTTGACAAGATTTTTCCCTAATTTACAGTTTGTTGTGACAACCCATTCTCCGTTTATATTGAGCAGCATAAGTAATGCCATGATTTATGACTTGGAAAACGAAACATTGGTGGAACATGGATTAGATAACGTACCATATGAAGGCGTTGTTGAAGGATATTTTAGAGTTGATAAGCTGTCAGAAGTTTTGAGAGAAAAGTTTGATAGGTATAAGGAGCTTGTATACAAAGATAATCTGTCGGATGATGAGATGAGTGAAATTGGGGAATTGGAGCTTTATCTTGATGAAGTGCCAGACTATCTTGCAATTGGCATAACAACAGAATACCAAAAGATGAAGGTGGAATTTATGAATCGGGAGATCCGGATCTAAATTGTACGGAAGATTTGGATTAAAAAGAAGACTTAAGTGAATGAAAAAGAACATTCCCACAGAGAGCAAAGAAGCTAATGCTTAATATTCTGATGGGAATGTTCTTTATTAACAGCATATAAAACGATCTGTGTACGAAAGCAGAAAAAGCAGATGGCTGGCAAATAGCCGTCAAGAATGCGACATACAGGAAAACCGTCAGGAATGCGACACACAGGATTCTATATCCTGAAAGAACACCGGAAGCTTCTCTTTGAATACGTTCAGCAGCATTCCGGCTATTTCCCGCATCTGAGGATGGGCGCCGCCGTCGGCTCTTAGTCTGAAAAAATGTCTCCATTCTCTAAGATTCATGGTCATAACCAGTTCTGTCTTCAGGGAATTAGGCAAAACGGCTCTTGCTTCCTGAGGGGAGGCGCCGGCTTCTAACATTTGGAAATAGTACTTTTCGGCCGCTTCCATGGCATCATGCCAGATCTCGAATTTGCGGCGGTCCGAAGGGCTGTCCATATCATAAGAGAACCCGGTTGAGATATCGATCACAGAGATCTGGTTACCGAATTTATCTTTGGAGTAATTACAATAACGTGTGCTCTCCTGGCTGTAACTGGCAACTCTGTGCCGCACGATTTCGTGGGTTACGCCGCGGTCGCAGATGACTCTTACGCTGACCGTTTCATGTTCAATTACGGATTCATGACCTCTTTTCAGAATATTGGAGATGAACTTCTCGGCAGAGTCATCACTGATTCGGTCCTCACTTTTATAGCAGACTCTTCCAATCTTCTCTATCTTTTTTAACATGGCTGAGTATTCAGCCATATCAATGATTTCTACAGACGGTTTTGTTAATATCATAGCTTTACATCCTTTTCATAATTTATTATATTTCCGGCCGGATACATGGCGAGATTATAGTCATTATATGTAAATCCTGCAAAGAAGTCAAACAAAACTTTTCTATAATTCCCGCTCAATTCCGTTCTTAGAGAAGAACTCTGCCGCGTATGCATCCCACTCTTTTTCAAGTGCCTTATCCATGCTGAAGGTATTCATAGAGATCCCTGTAATACACTGCAATACGGTCCCGTCATAATGGAAATTCAGATATAGTCCGGTGATCTCTTCCGGTTTGAAGGCGGCAAGCTGGTGATCGGCAAGGAAGGTTTTGAAGTCCTCCGGCGCCAGCGACAGGATGATCTTAAAATTCAGCGGGGTACGTTTCCCGCGGATGATGCCGAAGCAGTATTCCCGCAAGTCTTTCCAACAGGAGTAATCCTGTTCTGGTTTTTCATCAAAGAAATCTTTGTGAAGATATCCGTCTATGGTAAATTTGTTGAATGTGGTGATCTCACCCTCGATAAATGCGAACTGATCAAATGTATTCTTTAAAAGCAGGTGGGACATGCAGGATTTGGCAGACAATGTAAACATATTCATAATATAAGCTCTCCTTTGCTTTTGATGTTTGGTAACTTTTCATGGGCCGGGTGCCTGTAACATTGAAGGTATCTGAGTTATTACGGTAAATGTCCGGTCAGACGCGATTTTAGTATAGCATATATTTGACTTTTGTGGGGAAAAACAGTACAATGTTCGTAGCTATTTACCTGTAAAGGAAGAATGATTGATTGGATGGTTATCGTGAGTAAGAAGCAGGAGAAGAAGACGAAGAGAAGTGAAGACAGAGATATTGTCCTTAGGACGGCGGTTACGGCGATGATCGTCTGGATGATTTTCGGCGGCATTGTATTTGCAATCGGCGTGATGAATCCGCGGGAGGATCCGCGGGCAGGGCTTGCCAGGCTTGAGCAGATGGAAGAGGCTGATACGGAAGAGATCGACGGCCAGATTCAGGCGCTTGAGGAGGCGGAACGTGCGGCAGATGAAGCATGGGCGAACCGTCCGGTGAATGAGAAGTTTGCAAATTCGCTTGTGATAGGAGATTCCATTGCCCAGGGGTTGTATGAGCAGGGAGCTTTGGATGGTACATATGTTACGGCAGAGCGGGATACCGGTGTGTGCAAGTCAGAAGTCAGTATGATTGAGAACCATGTGTCGAGGGCCATTGAAGTGGGTCCGCAGGTATTATTTCTTTGTTATGGTCTTCAGGATGTGGAAGCGGCATCAGGGAATGCAGAGATATTTGCAATGGCATATAAGGACGTGTTAAGTACACTTAAGGAGAAGCTGCCTGAGACAAGGATTTATGTCAACAGTATATTGCCGGTCAGGCAGGACGTCATTGAGGAGAATGAGCAGTATGACTGTATACCGGAATACAATAAGAAGCTTGAGGAACTGTGCGGGGAAGAAGAAGTAACGTTTATTGACAACAGCAGTCTGGTCAAAGATGAGTATTATCAGGAAGATGGGATTCATATGACATCGGAATATTACACGGAGTGGGTGAACCAGATGGCGGAGATAGCTGAATTATAAAAATAGTAAAGGATTACGCACATGTTATTTGACAATGTTGTATTTTTATTTTCATTTTTACCGGTTGTCCTGATCTTGTATTATCTGATTCCGGAGCTGTTTAAGAATGCGGTGCTTATTCTGGCAAGTCTGGTGTTCTATGCATGGGGAGAGCCGACAGGTATATTTTTACTCGTTTTTTCGGTTGTATTTAACTATTTCTGTGGGTTGAGTATTGCGGGCAGAGGAAAGAACCGCCGCAGTGCAAGATTTGCCCTGACCGTCTGCCTGACAGTGAATCTTGGTATCCTGGTATTCTTTAAATATGGGAAAACGATGCTCGCAGGTTTAAGTCTCCTGCTTCCGGCCGATATACCGTATCAGGGAGAGACGCTGCCGATCGGCATGACTTTCTATACTTTTCAGATATTATCTTATATTATAGATGTTTATTATGGAAATGTAAAGGCGCAAAAGAATTTTATGGATTTTGCACTTTATGTCACTATGTTTCCAAAGCTTTTGGCGGGGCCTGTCGTAAGATATTCCACCATCGAGAAGCAGCTGCACACAAGAACGGTGACGGTGGGCAAGATAGGTGAAGGCATGATGTATCTTGTACGCGGGCTTGCGAAGAAAGTGGTCTTTGCGGACAGTATTGGGCTGGTGTATGCGAAGGTGATGTCGCTTGAGGCCGGACAGGTGTCGGTATTGAGCGCATGGCTCGGCTGTGCGGCGTTTGCATTTCAGATTTATTATGATTTCAGCGGTTATACAGATATGGCCATTGGACTTGGCAAGATGGTAGGATTTGATCTTCCAAAGAACTTTGATTACCCCTATATCGCAGGGAGCACTACCGAATTCTGGTATCGGTGGCATACATCCCTTGGCGCATGGTTTCGTGAGTATGTGTACCACCCTTTTGGCGGAGGTGATGTCAGTATAATTCTGATATGGTTTCTGGTTGGCCTGTGCCACGGGCTTTCATGGAATTATGTGATATGGAGCCTGTATTGCGGGTTCCTGATGGCTGCGGAGAAGCTGTTCCTGTGGAAAGTGCTGGATCGGATGCCGGGCTTTTTAGGGCATGTTTACAGTATTGTGCTGGTGCTGATCGGATGGGTATTCTTCTTTAGTCCGGGAGTCGGGGAAGCATTTTCCTATCTGGGTGTAATGTTTGGAGCGGGCGCCCGGGGGCTTGCGGATGATCAGGGAATGTATCTGCTGGTAACGAATCTTATGTGGCTGATCGTTATGACGGCCGGATTACTGCCCTTTGTCCATAAGAGCTATGTGACCGTCATGGACAGAGGCGGGAAGGGATGGGCCGTAGTGAATGCCGTGATATATGCCATGCTGTTTATACTGTGTATGATCTATCTGGTGACGGGATACCACGCCCCGTTTTTGTATCTTAGTTTCTAAACCGGAGAGGAGTTATGAAACAGAAAATAAATAAAGCCGAAAAATTATATAGAAGGAAAATGGCGGCGGCAGTGCTTCTTGGGATGCTGGGGCTGATATCTTTGATCGAACTGATACCGGGAGAGAGCGCGTATTCTGCAAGAGAGAGCCGTAAGCTTACGGGACGGCCAAAGTTTTCTCTTGAAGCAGCCGCAGACGGAAGTTTCATGGAGCAGTATGAGACTTACCGGTCAGACCAGTTCGTGGGAAGGAATCTTTGGCTGTCGCTTCGAAATAGTATAGATCTTCTGGCGGGAAGACGCGATTCTAATGGCGTCTTTAAGGGAGAGGACCAGTATCTGCTGGAGGAGATTGTAAAGCCTGATCAGGAGAAACTTAAGGAGAAGCTGGATGCTATGGGGGAATTTCGGGCAAAGTATGAGAAGGTCCCCATGTACCTGATGCTGGTTCCTAATGCCGCCAATATATTGGAGGATAAGCTGCCGCGGTTTGCGGTTACAGAGGACCAGGATCAGATCTTCGATGAGATCCGGCAGGAGACGCAGAATCAGTTTACCTGGGTGGAGGTTGGCAAGACGTTAAAGGATCACAGGACGGAAGAGATCTATTACCGCACGGACAGCCGCTGGACGACTCTGGGGGCCAATTATGCCTGCCAGAAGCTTTCGGAGACTATGGGACTCGATCAGGAGAAGACGCCCAGGTGGCAGGAATATGTGGTCACGAACATCTTTAACGGAGATTTGTCGGCAAGGAGCGGATACGGAGGCAGTACGGAAGAGACGATCCGTATCTACGCTGCCGGGAAACAGGAAGAAGAGCCTCAGATCGTGGTTGAGTACGTTGAAGAGGGAAAGAAGACATCCAGCTTATATGACCGCTCGAAGTTAATAGAGAAGGATGCCTATGGTTTATTCCTTGGCGGGGACCATGCGATGGTGGATATCAGGACGACGGCAGATACCACAGACCGCCTTCTGCTGGTGAAGGACTCCTATGCCAACTGCCTGATTCCGTTTCTCGTGCCTTATTACAGAGAAGTGATCGTAATAGATCCGCAGTACTATGAGGGGAGTCTGGATGAGATTATGGAGGAGAATAAGATTACGAGTGTATTATTTTTGTACAATGGAAATACTTTTGCAGAGGAGGAAAGTATGAGCGGGGTACTGAAGTGATGGAAAGGCTGAACAAATACTTATGTGACGCCGGGGTGTGTTCCAGGCGCGAAGCCGACCGCCTGATCGAGAGCGGACGGGTGACGGTGGACGGAATACGGGCGGTCCTGGGTATGAAGGTGAAACCCGGGCAGGAGGTAAGAGTCGGGAAAAAAGTAATTGCAGGTGATCAGGAGAAAATTGTCCTGGCAGTAAATAAACCGGCAGGGATCGTCTGTACGGAGGACAGAAGAGAGAAAAAGAATATTATCCGGTATCTGAATTATCCAAAGCGGGTGACCTATGCGGGACGTCTGGATAAGGACTCGGAAGGGCTGCTTCTGATGACCAATGACGGGGAACTGATCAACGGGATGATGAGGGCAAGATATGGACATGAGAAGGAATATAAGGTGACGGTGGATAAACCGGTGACAGAGGAGTTCCTTAGGCGGATGTCAGAAGGTGTCCGGATCAGAGATACGGAAAAAAAGCTGGATGCGGTGACTCGTCCCTGCAGGACTGCCGCGGCCGGCAAATATACATTTACCATTATAATGACCCAGGGACTGAACCGGCAGATACGCAGGATGTGTGAAGCTTTGGGATACCGGGTGGTAAGGCTTGTGAGAATAAGGATCATGAATGTGAAGCTTGACGGCCTGAAGACGGGGGCAGTCAGAAAATTAACAGAACAGGAGTTAGAGGAATTATATGGGCAAATCGAAGAAGGACAGAATGCTGGAGCTGGTAAAGCTTCTGGGTGATGCCGGGCGGGCTTATTATCAGGAATCCAGGGAGATTATGAGCAATTATGAATATGATGAGTTATATGATGAACTTCTTGGGCTTGAACGGGAGCTTGGGATCACACTGGCGGGCAGTCCGACGGTGAATGTCGGCTATGAAGTGTTGAGCGAGCTTCCCAAAGAGCGCCACGAGCAGCCGATGCTTTCTCTGGATAAGACGAAAGAGGTGGAAGAGCTTAAGAAGTTTGCGGGCGATCAGAAGGTTCTGATGTCCTGGAAGCTTGACGGTCTTACCATTGTGCTGACTTATCGGGATGGAGAGCTCTATAAAGCGGTTACCCGGGGAAACGGAGAGGTCGGCGAAGTGATTACCAATAATGCCAGAGTGTTCAAGAATATTCCTCTTCGGATCGCATATCAGGGGGAATTGATCTTAAGGGGTGAGGCGGTGATCGGCTACCGGGATTTCGAGCGGATCAATGCCAGGATCGAAGATGTAGACGCCAGATACAAGAATCCCAGGAATTTGTGCAGCGGTTCTGTAAGGCAGTTGAATAACGAGATCACGGCCGAGAGGAATGTAAGATTCTATGCATTTTCTCTGGTGCAGGCGGAAGATGTGGATTTTCATAATTCCAGGGCCTGTCAGATGGAGTGGCTTCTGGGGCAGGGATTTGAGGTAGTTGAATATCATATGGTGACGGCGGACACGGTGGAGCAGGAAGTTATAAAATTTTCAGAAAAAATTGCTCATAATGATTTCCCGTCGGATGGACTTGTGCTAATATATGATGATGTAGCGTATGGTCAGTCTCTTGGACGGACATCAAAGTTCCCAAGAGATTCCTATGCGTTTAAGTGGGCGGATGAGATCCGCGAGACGAAGCTTACCGAGATCGAGTGGAGTCCGTCGCGGACAGGGCTGATCAATCCGGTGGCGATCTTTGAGCCGGTGGAGTTAGAAGGCACGACGGTGAGCCGGGCGAGCGTCCACAATATCAGTGTTATGGAAGAATTAGAGCTTGGCGTCGGCGATACGATAGAGGTATATAAGGCCAATATGATCATTCCGCAGATTGCAAAGAACCTGACGAGAAGCGGTGTGAAGGATATCCCGAAGTATTGTCCTGTGTGCCAGGGCGCTACAGAGATCCGTCAGATTGCCAATGCGAAAGCGCTGTACTGTACGAACCCTGAGTGCCAGGCGAAGCATGTGAAGTCATTTGCCTTGTTTGTGAGCAGGGACGCGCTCAATATTGAAGGATTGTCTGAGGCGACGTTGGAGAAATTCATCGCTCTTAAGTATATCCGGGAGTATGCAGATATCTTCCATCTGGACAGATATCAGGAGGAGATTCAGTCTTTGGAAGGATTCGGAGAGAAGTCTTACCAGAACCTGATTGACAGTGTAGAGAGGGCAAGGACAACGACGCTGCCAAGAGTGATCTATGCCCTTGGGATTGCGAATATCGGTCTTGCCAATGCGAAGGTGATATGTAAGGAATTCAATTATGATGTGGAAGCAATGCTTCGGGCGTCAAAGGAGGAGTTAAATGCCATTCCCGGTGTAGGTGAAGTAATCGCGAAGGCTTTCGTCGATTATTTCTCTTCAAAACTCCATGTCCGGCAATTCCGGGAGCTTTTAAAAGAATTGGTGATTCCCATGGAAGAAGCAAAAGTATCAAAGCAGATCTTTGCAGGGGTGAATTTTGTGATTACCGGAAGTGTGGAGCATTTTGCAAACCGGGGTGAGGTCAAGGAACTGATTGAGAGCCTGGGAGGAAAAGTTACAGGTTCTGTCACTTCTAAGACCAATTATCTCATCAACAATGACGTGACATCAACGTCATCTAAGAATAAGAAGGCGAATGACCTGGGAATCCCGATTATATCAGAGGATACATTCTTGAGTATGATACGGCAGACTGTCTGAAAGACGCATTCCCGCAATCTGCCGGGAAGAAAAGAGCAGATCAGATTAAGGGAACTTGAGAGCTTAAAAATAGATGCAGCAGAAAGAGGGGGAGAAGATGTCCAGTCAGGATAATCATAAGAACGATATAGAGAAAGCAGAGGGCGGACAGGTGGAAGAGACAAAAAACCACGAAGATGAGTATGAGAAGATCTGTTTTGTATGCAGGAGGCCGGAGACAGTTACAGGGAAGATGATCGATCTTCCCAACGGGATTTCGATCTGCAGTGACTGTATGCAGAAGAGTTTTGACGCCATGATGAGCGGACAGATCGACTATAGCCAGCTGATGAATATGAATATACCAGGTGTGCAGATCCTGAATATGGCGGATATGGAGAAGAGTGTTCCCAGGCAGCAGAAGATCAAGAAGAAAAAGGAAGGGGAAGAGAAAAAGCCCCTGATCGACATCCGGAATATTCCGGCGCCCCATAAGATTAAGGGGAAGCTGGACGAATATGTGGTGGGACAGGAACATGCGAAGAAGGCTATGTCGGTGGCAGTCTATAATCACTACAAGCGTGTGGCGACTGATACGATGGATGAGATCGAAATCGAGAAATCTAATATGCTGATGATCGGGCCTACCGGTTCCGGGAAGACGTATCTGGTCAAGACGCTGGCGAGGCTTCTGGATGTTCCGCTTGCCATCACGGATGCGACATCTCTTACGGAAGCGGGATATATCGGCGATGATATTGAGAGTGTAGTGTCAAAGCTTTTAGCGGCGGCAGGCAATGATGTAGAGAAGGCGGAGCAGGGGATTATCTTCATCGATGAGATAGATAAGATTGCGAAGAAGAAGAATACGAACCAGAGGGATGTCAGCGGGGAGTCTGTTCAGCAGGGGATGCTAAAGCTTCTTGAGGGAAGTGAAATAGAGGTCCCTGTAGGTGCCAACAGCAAGAACGCGATGGTGCCGCTTACTACGGTAAATACGAAGAATATTCTCTTTATTTGCGGCGGTGCGTTTCCTGACCTGGATATGATCATCAAAGAACGGCTGACGAAGCAGTCATCGATTGGGTTTGGAGCAGATCTTAAGGATCGGTATGACCATGATAAGACAATCCTTGAGAAGGTGACTACGGAGGACTTGCGGAGTTTTGGCATGATACCGGAATTCCTGGGACGTCTGCCGATCGTATTTACCTTGCGGGGATTGAGTGAGGAGATGATGGTCAAGATCCTGAAGGAACCTAAGAATGCGATCTTAAAGCAGTACCAGAAGCTGCTTGCGTTAGATGAAGTGAAGCTTACGTTTGACGACGGCGCACTGTCTGCGATCGCAAAGAAAGCGATGGAGAAGGATACGGGAGCCAGGGCGCTTCGGGCGATTATCGAGGAATTTATGCTGGATATCATGTATGAAATCCCCAAGGACGACAGTATCGGACAGGTGACGATCACGAAGGAGTACATAGAAGGAACCGGCGGCCCGCTGATTATGCTGAGAGGGCAGGAACCGGCGCGGATCGAATAGGATTAGATAGGATAAGCGGGTGAAATGTTTGGGCCCGTTAGAATAGAATAGGCAGAATACCTCATATACTCTATAAAAAGTAAGTGGGGTATTTTTATTTATGAATGGAATTTCTTGCAGAGAGAAGATTTTGTCAGAAGATTATTTTGATTTTATCTCACCAATCTATAGAGGAGACGATTCGCTGGAGGTTGGTGATGTGGAAATCTGTGTTCAGGAGATGGACTTTGGGTTTCGCGCGGTCTATGTGAACAAAGCGGATGTGAATCCTTTATCGCTGCAGTCATACCGGTACAATTCCATACCAAATTGTTTTGAACTGATGGATATGGAGGCGATGGATGAGGCCGGGATCCGGGTGGTCCAGACTTATCCTACACTGAATCTCCAGGGGAGTGGAATCATGGTGGGATTTTTAGATACAGGGATTGATTATCGCAACGATCTTTTTAAAAATCTTGACGGTACCACGAGAATTGCAGGTATCTGGGATCAGACAATCCAGGACGGGACGCCCCCGGAGGGACTGGATTACGGCAGTGAGTATACGGAGGAGATGATCAATGAGGCACTTAAGGCAGAGAATCCCCTTGAGATTGTTCCAAGTATGGACACAGAAGGGCACGGGACATTTCTTGCCAGTGTTGCGGCAGGAGGCGTGAATCTGGAGAACCGGTTTATCGGAGCGGCTCCGGAGGCGTCAATTGCGGTAGTTAAGCTGAAACAGGCAAAAGCTTATCTGAAGGAGTTTTATGCGATTCGTCAGGATGCAGAATGTTTCCAGGAAAGTGACATTATGCTCGCGATGAAGTATCTGAACGGCCTTGCGAACAGGCGGGGAATGCCGCTTGTGATCTGTGTGGCCTTAGGAACGAATTTAGGAGGGCATAACGGCTCGTCTCTTTTGTCGATGATGCTTGATGCTTATTCTTCTGTCCTGAACCGGAGTGTGGTGATCAGTGCGGGGAATGGGGCGGTGGACAGACATCATTTTTCTCATGAATTCAAGGACATGAATGGCTCGGTGGAGGCTGAGATCCGCGTGGCGGAAGGAGTAGAGGGTTTTGTTACCGAGCTGTGGACAACGGTTCCTAATGTCATGACCGTTGCATTAACATCGCCTTCCGGTGAGCGGACGGGTTATATTACGCTCAAACAGGGCTATGAATACCGGGAGGATTTTTTGTTTGACCGAACAAGTATAGAGATCGAGTATCGTCTGCTGCTGGAAAATAATGATTCTCAATTGATATTTATGCGGTTTAAGAATCCGGCACAGGGAATCTGGAGGATCCATGTGAAACCGGTGCGGATGTCGGACGGAAGATTTCACATGTGGCTTCCTGTACAGGAATTCTTGTCCGGTGAGGTGAATTTTCTGCAGGCTGATCCGAATACTACTCTTGCAGAGCCGGGAACGGGATTAGTTGCGATGACGGTTGCCTATTATAATGGGATTGATAATACGGTTGATATTAACTCCGGGAGAGGTTATACTAGAGATGGACGGATAAAACCGGATTATGCAGTGCCCGGTACGATGGTGACCGGTGCGGGGCTTAACGGAGATTTTGTTGTCAGAAGCGGGTCCAGTGTGGCGGCGGGGATCGCGGCAGGGGCATCGGCGCTTCTGATGGAGTGGGTTCTGTCACAGCCGAACCCGTATGGAGTGAATTCAAGCCAGGTCAGGAATATTATCCTGCTTGGAGCAGAGCAGAAGCCGGGGATGGAGAATCCGAACCGGGAATGGGGATACGGAGCTATGAATCTCTACCGTTCTCTGGATATTCTGCGTCAGCTGTAGCCATGCAGCCTGGTACAGCATTGCGTAATGAACAGTGAATTCTCCACTGGTAGGCCACGTGAATAACAACCGTACAGCGTGCATTGCAAAAAAGAAAAGGAGGAAATATGAATGGCAGATTTTTTTGGTGAGCTGGGAAAAAAGATAACAGATACGGCAAGTGATCTTAGTAAGAAAGCAGAGGATACATTAGAGGTTCAGAAGATAAAGGGTGAGATCCGTTCCCTGAAGCGTGCGAACGAGAGGGATTATAAGGACATCGGACGTATGGTATATGAGAAGTTCCAGAAGGGTGAAGTAGACGATACCGAATATATTTCTCTGTGTGAAGAGATTGAAAAACGGGAAGAAGAGATTGAGAAGCAGGAAGAGCAGATTGTGAAGATCAAAGAGGAGATATAGGATGATTTCCTGGATGTTTATATTGTTTTCATCATTACTGGGGATCGATGTAGTGATAAAGCAGCACGTAGAAGAGAACATCAGCCAGGGAGAAGAAAAAGAGATTGCCGGCGGGAAGCTTGTGATACGCAAGGTTTATAACAGAGGATTCCTGCTGAATTTCCTGGAGGGATATCCGAAGATCGTCAGGGGAGCGACATTTGTTACAGGGATGGCGGTTCTGGTCTGTGATATATTGACATTCATTCCTGTCCGGCTTGGGCGGATAACGCGCACTGACGGGAAGCGGGATTTCTTCCGTCTGTGTATCGGAAAAGGGTCATACCTTAAGCAATTCGGTATGACCCTCCTGAGCGCCGGAGCGGCAAGCAACATCTTCGACAGACTGGCAAGAGGCCGGGTAATTGATTATATAGGAATCCGGACCGGGAAGAGATATCTCGATAAGATCACGGCAAATCTGGGTGATTGCTATATAGCCTGCGGCGGGCTGATTTTGATGCTGAGAGATCTCTTTACGTAATATTAAGGAACTCTTTGATCTGTTCCAGTACAATATCCATCAGCCGTGTACGTGATTCTACACTTGCCCAGGCAACATGCGGCGTGATAAGCAATCGGCGGCTGTCTTTGAATCCAAGCAGCGGATTGTCCCGGCTCATTGGTTCCTGGCACAGTACGTCCAGCCCGGCTGCGGCGATCTCACCCTGGATTAACGCGTTACAGAGATCCTGTTCTACAACGATAGGACCTCTGCCGAGATTCAGGAAGATGCAGGAGTTTTTCATTTTTTTGAAGGCTGCAGCATCGATCAGATTCTCCGTATACTGATTCAGCGGTGCGTGGACGGAGATGATATCTGATGCTGCATACAGTGTGTCCGGATCGACTTGGCGGTATCCTTTCTGAGGGGCATTTCCTGACGGGGAGGTGTAGATTACGTGTGCGCCGAAAGTCTCGGCGACGGCGGCTACACGTCTTCCGATGTTGCCAAGTCCGATGATCCCCCAGGTCTTTTTATTCAGTTCATAAAAACGTTCTTCAAAGTGTGTGAACAGAGTATCGTCTGCGTAGCGCCCTTCTTTTACATAGTCATCATAATACCGCAGTTTTTCTAACAGATAGAACAGCATGGCGAAGGTATGCTGCGCCACGGATTCTGTGGAATATCCGGCTACGTTTCTCCAGGCGATGCCGCGGCTTCTTAGATATTCCTTGTCCAGATTATTGGTTCCGGTTGCCGTTACGCAGACCAGTTTCAGATGAGATGCGCTTCCGATCGTGTGTTCATTGACCAGGACTTTGTTCAGCACGATGATATCGGCATCTTTCACCCGTTTTGGAACTTCGGCGGATGTGGAAAAGGGATATTTGACCACTTCCCCGAGCTTGTCATAGCCGGACAGGTCGATATCTTCCCCGATTGTTTTCACGTCTAAAAATACAATCTTCATTTGGAACCTCCTTGGAATAAGCGTATGATTATGAATGCATAGAAAAAAGCGGGTGATGGGAATCGAACCCACGTATCTAGCTTGGAAGGCTAGTGTTCTACCATTGAACTACACCCGCAGAGATATCGGGGTGACAGGATTCGAACCTGCGGCCTCCTGGTCCCAAACCAGGCGCTCTAGCCAAGCTGAGCCACACCCCGATCTATATTTTATTGTACTATTTTTACAGCCGGGTTATATAATAGCATCTTTTGGTAAAAATATCAAGTAAATATTGAAAAAAAGTTAAAAGATGTTTAAGGAGAATTAAGAATTCTTTAAGTTGTTTCCTATCTGACAGTGGAGTATAATTAACGACATGAAGAAAATACGATTTTGCAGATTTGTGTCGAATATTGAATATATGATAGGAAGCGAAGAATATGGATTGATCAGGTAAGAGACCGGCGAAAGGATGATGGGTGTGGACAGAAGCTTGGATAGAAGTTTGAATAGAGTCTCTGGGAGTTATGAAAGCAGGAACTATGCGAATAGTTATGAAAATAGAAGTTATGTGAATAAACAATATAGGAGAAAGAGATATTCAAAACGGAGACAGCAGGTACAGCGCCAGATCATTTTGCTGGGGTGTCTTCTGGTCTCTCTTGTGGGCCTGTTAGCTCACAGTTACCTGAAGAGGACTCAGGAGACGGCGGAAGCTCAGAAGATGATGAATACTGAAGACCACCTGAATGTCGGGAAAGTAAATCAGGTTCACTTAGGAGAAGAGACAGAAGAAGAGAAAGTAGCGCGGATCAGGCGGATTGCACAGGAGAACGAATACCCGGCTGATGTGATAGAACTGTTGGACAAGAACGCAGAGACCGTTGATTTTGTGGCGCATTATGGAGAGAAGATGAATCAACCAGGCGCGGAGACGATAGGGGATGATCTGGTTCAGGGACAGATTCCGCAGCTGTATCAGTGGGATGAGCGATGGGGTTATGCGGCCTATGGGACAAGTATTGTGGCTGTCAGCGGGTGCGGGCCTACCTGCATGGCTATGGTGGCGTCCGGGCTTTTGAATGATCCGTCCGTCACACCTGCCAAAGTGGCGGCATATGCAATGGAGAATGGTTATATAGATGAGAACAATGACACTTACTGGCGGTTTATGGAGGAGGCATGTGCGAATTGGAATTTGTCCTGTTATGGCGGACAGCTGACGGAGGATCAGGTGAGAGATGAGTTGAATCAGGGCCATCCGATTATCTGTACGGTGGGCCCGGGGAATTTCACACAGAATGGGCATTTTATTGTACTGACACAGTATGCGGACGGCAGGGTCAGGGTAAATGATCCATTCAGCCATAAGAACACTGATACCGAGTGGGTATTTGCAGAGATTGCAGATCAGATCAAGGCTATGTGGGTGTACAGTGTAAAGTAAAATCAAAGGGGGAATTGTGGATGGGAAAAACATTGTATTTTGAGTGTTACAGCGGAATCAGCGGAGATATGACGGTGGGGGCGCTGCTTGATCTGGGAGCGGATCAAAAGCTTCTGGAGGAACAGCTTAAGAGTCTGCCGGTGTCTGGATTCAAGATTGAGATCAGCAGAGTGAAGAAGTCAGGGCTGGATGCCTGTGATTTTAATGTAGTGCTTGATGAAGAACACGAGAACCATGATCATGATAATGAGTATTTGTATGGGCACAGCCATGCGCATATGCATGACCACAGCCATCCTCATACCCATGCTCATACGCATACGCATGAGCATGGACATACTCATGAAGGGTGTGACCAGGGACAAGAGCCTGTTCATAGCCATGGTGCACATCACCATGAGCACAGAGGCATTCTGGAGATCCGGGAGATTATCCGGGGATCGGGGATTACTGAACGTGCGAAGAAGATTGCTCTGGATATCTTCGAAGTGTTGGCGCAAGCCGAAGCAAAGGCTCACGGAACTACGATTGAGAAGGTGCATTTCCACGAAGTGGGGGCAGTGGATTCGATTGTTGATATCGTGGCGGCTGCGGTCTGCCTTGACAACCTGGATATTGAGAACGTAATTGTACCGGAACTGTATGAAGGAAGAGGAACCGTAAGATGTCAGCACGGGATTATTCCGATACCGGTGCCGGCGGTGGTACATATTGCCGGGCAGCATGGAATTGCCCTGCATCTTACGAACACGGAGGCAGAGCTTGTAACACCGACCGGTGCTGCGATTGTGGCTGCAGTGCGGACATTGGAACAGCTTCCGGACAGATATAAGATTGTGAAGATTGGTATGGGTGCAGGAAAGAGAGATTATGGAAGGGCCAGTGTCCTTCGCGGGATGCTGATCGAACCGGAGGCAGAAGAGACAGATGCCATATATAAGTTAGAGAGCAATATAGACGATTGTACGGGGGAAACTCTGGGGTATGTGATGGAGAGGCTTTTGGAAGCGGGAGCCCGGGATGTGCATTATATTCCGGTATTTATGAAGAAGAACCGTCCTGCATATCAGCTGAACGTGATCTGTTCAGAAGAGATGATTCCTGAGATGGAGAGGATTATTTTCCGGGAGACAACTACGATCGGGATCCGCAGAGCCAGAATGGAACGGACGGTGATGGAAAGGGAGAGTTTGACGGTCGGGACATCTTACGGGAAGGTAAGGGTGAAAGTATGCAGATTTGATACTGCATGCACAGACAATTCAGATGAGTATGTCAGATTATATCCGGAATACGAAAGTGTGGCAGATATTTGCAGGAATAAGCAATTGCCGTATCAGGATGTGTGGAGGCAGGTCCAAAGAGAAGCATATGATCAGATAAAGAGATAGATCTTTGACTGAGGAGACAAGAAAAGACTGGAATAAGGAGAAGACTGTGGGCAATTACGAAGAGAAGAGAGAATTATTGAAAAGCCGGATTGGCGGGTATGCTTTGGAAGACATGATCGTTGCATTCTCCGGCGGTGTGGACAGCAGCCTGCTGTTAAGAATTGCCTGTGATGCATCCAGGAAGACCAAAAGGAGGGTTTATGGAATTCTTCTTCATACGATGCTGCATCCTAAGAATGAATTAGAGGAAGCGAAGAAAATCGCACAGGAGGCAGGAGCTTTTTTTCATGTTCTTAAGGTTGATGAATTGGAAGGCGCCGGTATTGAAGAGAATCCTGTGGACCGATGCTACCGGTGCAAACGGTATCTGTTTGAGAAGGTTCTGGAAGAAGCAGAGCATTTGGGGGTATCCCGGATATTAGAAGGTACGAATGAGGATGACCTCCACGCGTACCGCCCTGGAATCCGTGCAGTACGTGAGCTGGGAATTATCAGCCCGCTGGCGGACGCAGGATTTACAAAAGAAGATGTAAGAAGGCTTGCGGGGGAGTACGGGATGTCTGTATCGAAGAAGCCATCCACGCCTTGTCTTGCGACCAGGTTTCCTTATGGCGTCAGGCTTTCTTATGAAGCTATGCGCAAGGTGGAACAAGGGGAGGCATATCTTAAGAGCCTCGGATTCTATGATGTAAGATTAAGAGTACACGGAGACATTGTGCGGATGGAAGTGGACCGCGGGAGTATGGGACGAATCATAGAATATGGAGAAAAGATAACGGGATATCTTAAGAAGCTGGGATATGTGTATATTACGTTGGATCTTGAAGGCTTCCGTTCCGGAAGCATGGATGAGAAGATAGAGAAGCAGATGGTATCGGTTATAGAACAATAGAACAAGAGAGCATCCCGGGTAAAATCGACTGAATATGGATTCTACCCGGGATGCTCTCTTGTTCGGTCCGAAAACCACAGGTGTATATCCCCTGCAGTTCTCTGTAACGCAGCGAGAGGGATTTGAACCCCCGGAGCCTTGCGGCTCTTCTGCTTTCGAGGCAGATGCCATCAGCCAACTCGACCATCGCTGCATAATCTGTGTCTATGAAATTATCCATAATAACGTGCTTTCATATTATAGCATAAAACCCCCCAAAGAGGGAATACCTAATTTTACAAATTTTTCGGATATTTGTAAAAAGGAAAGAGGGCCGATGCCGAAGCACCGGCCCCTGGAGGGGGATGAAAAATCTATCTAAATTTTAACTGAATGTCTTAGTCGAAGTCCGGTAACCATACTTTTCTGATATGTAATGGAAGTACGATTACCGTCTTCATTTATTTTGTAAATTAATTATATAAAATAAATGTGACGCAAGTATGTCAAAATCTGGAAATGTTTATAAAATTTCTTAAGAAAACCATAAGAAGATATAAAATTCTATCACATATCAGTTAAGCCTGCGAAATTCGAGAGGTGTGACTCCTGTAGTCTTCTTGAACATGGCAATAAAATGGCTGGTATCGGCAAATCCGGTCTCCCGGGCGATCTGCTGAACTTCCATGTGTGGATTTAAAACCAGGAATTCTCTGGCTTTGTTGATCCGATAGAGGGTCAGGTATTCGTAGACAGAGCAGCCAAGAAACCGGCGGAATAACCGTGACAGGTATTGCGGGGTGACGTAGACCCGTCCGCTTAGCTCCTGTACGGTAAGTTCCGTGAAAAAATGAGTTTCAATCACTTTTATTACAGGAGCAACATAGCGCAGATAGAGCGGTTCGTCTGCCAATGCCCGGGTATGTGCGTTGTTGGTAAAATGCATCAGAAGATCGTAACACCGAAGGGAAAGCATGTGGCTGTCGGAGGAAAGAGTATCCCAGTGCTGCATAATATCACTGATTAACCCGGCAATCTGAAGCCCTTGTTCCTTCTCTATCAGGACGATTGGTCTGTTTCCGATCATCTTGTCGATGCTGCCGGCGATGGTTCCGGTAAAAGTGGCGAAGGTAGTCAGCCATTCTTTGGTATCATTGGCATAAGAGTGGCGGAGAAATGGAGAGATCAGAATCCCCTCTCCTTCATTTAAGATATATTCGGCTCCCTGGGCCCTGACGGTTCCCCGGCCTTGCTCTGTTTGAAGGTAATGATAGAGGGGATAGCCTTTAGGGCGCACTACACGGTCCTGATGCCACCGGCATCCGATGGAATCAAAGAGGAAAGGCTCGCTTACGGGAGAGCTTCTATAATGTATGGGCATTTTTGTCACCTGTTTCGAAATGTTATATTATATAGTTTAACATATTACACATCCTTTTGTCCATTTGTAATATAATAGATACATCCACAGCAAATTAATACAGAATAAGGAGCAAGAAAACAATGAATCGAGTATTTGATTATGAAAAATTAAAGGATCCGCAGTATTTCCGCGATGGAAGGCTGGATGCGCATTCTGACCACAGATATTATGCGTCGGCTCTGGAGGCGGAAGCGGATTATGAGGGATTCAAGGAGAGCCTGAACGGATTGTGGAAGTTCCATTATGCCAGGAATTATAAATCAGTGATACCTGGGTTTGAGAAGACGGAATACTGCTGTAAGGACTGGGAAGATATCCATGTACCTGCCCATATCCAGATGGAAGGCTATGACGCGCCACAGTATGCGAATGTGCAGTATCCATGGGAAGGACATGATGAGATCCGCCCCGGCGAGATACCGGTGTTCTTCAATCCGGTAGCAAGCTATGTCAAATATTTTACTGTTCCAGAGCGGATGAAGGGCAGACGGCTTTTTATCTCCTTCCAAGGAGCAGAGAGCGGGCTGGCGCTCTGGCTCAACGGACAGTTCGTAGGATACAGCGAGGATTCCTTTACACCTTCGGAGTTTGAGCTTACGGATTATGTGACAGACGGGGAGAATAAACTTGCGGCACAGGTGTTCAAGTGGACTGCCTCCAGTTGGTGTGAAGATCAGGATTTCTATAGATTTTCCGGCATTTACAGAGATGTCTATCTGTATACCGTACCAGATGTGCATGTGAGGGATCTCGGTATCCGTGCGGTTCCGGATGAGACGCTTACGAAAGCAGTGCTGGATATCCGCCTGGAGATGATGGTTTCCGGCGATGCCAGGGCAGGAAAAGCGGTATTTACCCTGACGAGGAAGGGCGAGACCGTATTTGATGAAGAGAAGACGTTGGAAACAGAGACCGTTTATTCCAGGACAGTGGAGAAGCCGGCGCTTTGGAGTGCAGAGGAACCGAATCTCTATGATCTGACGATAGAGATCTATGACGCCGGGGGAGCGCTTAAGGAGGTTATTTTAGAGAGAGTGGGATTCAGGCGGTTTGAGATGAAGGATCACATTATGACCTTGAACGGCAGAAGAATCGTGTTCAAGGGGGTGAACCGTCATGAATTCAGTGCTGTGACCGGACGTTATGTCAGCGAGGCGGAACTTCGCAAGGATCTTGAGACTATGAAGCAGAATAATATCAATGCGATCCGCACCTGCCATTATCCGGACGCGTCCCTGATCTATCGGCTTTGTGACGAGTACGGAATCTATATGATCGATGAAAATAACCTGGAGTCTCATGGAAGCTGGGATTCGGTATCTCTGACAGGCAGGTATGAAGATATCGTTCCGAATGACAACCCAAAGTGGCTGGCTATGATGCTTGACCGTGTGAATTCCATCTATCAGAGAGATAAAAACCATCCGGCGATCCTGATCTGGTCCTGCGGCAATGAATCCTACGGCGGAAAAGACATCTACGAGATGTCACAGCTCTTCCGCAAGTTAGATCCGACACGTCTGGTTCACTATGAAGGGGTATTTAACGATCGCAGATATAATGATACCAGTGATATGGAGAGTCAGATGTATCCTTCAGTGGAGAAGATCAAAGAATTTCTGGCAAAAGACAGGAGTAAGCCGTTTATCTGCTGTGAATACACCCATGCCATGGGCAATTCCTGCGGAGCGATGCACAAATACACGGACCTGACCGATACGGATCCGCTGTATCAGGGAGGATTTATCTGGGATTATATTGATCAGTCCATCTATAAAAAAGACCGTTACGGCAGGGAATTTCAGGCTTACGGCGGAGACTTCGGCGAGCGGCCGACGGATTATAATTTCAGCGGCAACGGAATCGTATACGGGGACAGAGAGGTTTCCCCGAAGATGCAGGAAGTAAAGTTTAATTATCAGAATATCACGGCGGAAGTTGGAAAGACAGAGGTAAAGGTAATCAATAAGAATCTGTTCGTGAATACGGATACCTTTGAGTGCCGCGTGACGGTGGCGAGAAACGGTGAGATAATCAGGCAGGCGCGCCTGGAAACACAGGTGGAGCCTCTTAGCGAAGAGATATATCCTCTTCCGGTGCCGCGGGAAGTTCTGCCGGGGGAATATACCATAACGGTATCTTTCCATACAAGAGAAGACCAGATCTGGGCAAAAAGAGGCCACGAGGCTGCTTTCGGACAGTTTGTTTACGAGATCGAAGAGCCAAAGAGCGTATGTCAGAAGAGTATGACGGTAGTACGCAGCACCCACAATATCGGAGTGAGGGGAGAGCATTTTGAGGTGATGTTCTCGATTTTGTCCGGAGGAATGGTTTCTTACCGGTATGCCGGCAGGGAGATGCTGGAGGCAGTCCCGAAGCCGAACTTCTGGAGAGCGCCGGTGGACAATGACTGCGGCAACCAGATGCAGGCACGTTATGCACAGTGGAAGATCGCGAGTATGTATGCGTCCCACAAGTCTATGGGCGATGAAGCGTTTGCTATGAGCGAGCTTGCAGTTACAGAGCTTAAGAACAGCGTGGAGGTTTCCTTTGATTATAATCTGTTTACGACACCGGCAGCAAAGTGCAGGGTTACTTATGAGGTGTTTGGAGACGGCTGCGTGAAGACTACGCTTTCCTACGATCCGGTAAAGGAATTGGGAGATATGCCGGAATTCGGGATGTTGTTCAAGCTGAGCGCGGATTATGACCATGTGAAATGGTATGGCCTTGGACCGGCAGAGACCTATGCGGACCGTAAGAGGGGGGCGAAGCTTGGCATCTATGAGAACCTTGTGAAGGATAATATGGCGGCATATCTCGTTCCGCAGGAGTGCGGCAATAAGGAAGAGGTAAGGTATGCGCTGGTTACAGACCGAAAGGGCAGGGGAATGCGGTTTGCCATGACCCGTGAGAGTGGGCCGATGAGTTTCTCAGCCCTGCCTTACACACCTCACGAGCTGGAGAATGCCATGCATCCATATGAACTTCCTGAGGTGCATTATACGGTGGTGCGGGCTGCGAAAGGGCAGATGGGAATCGCCGGAGATGACAGCTGGGGTGCGAAGACACATCCGGAGTATCTGCTGAATGTAGATGAGAAGATGGAATTTAGTTTCTGGTTCTGCGGCATTTAAAAAAATTACCGGGAGGCGGGTGAACCAATCACCTGTCTCCCTTTATCAGAAGAGAGAGATACTTCTCATAATTCACCCCGTCTTCACGCGGCACCTGTTCTCTGACTGAATCGAGAAGGGAAAGCTCTAAGAATTCACCCGCCGCCGTAATGGCAGAAGCCATGGAATCTCCCCGTGCGATACCGGCTGCCACGCAGGAAGCAAACAGGTCCCCTGTTCCGGAATAGCTTCCTCCGATATACGGGAAGGAATAGAGAGAAGCACCTTCATGATCAACACACAGATTTCCCATTTGTTTCGTGCCGTCATCATCTTGAAAATGAATTCCGGTGATGATTACCGTCTTAATTCCTCTGCGGCATAATTCCTGCCCAAGCTCCTTAATTGCCTGCATCATCTTGCGGGAGTCTTTGCGGCTGGTCAGCGACCGATAATCAGCATCGGCAAGCAGACATAATTCTGTCAGGTTGGGAGTGATGATATCAGCCATGGAAGCCAGTTTCTTCATCTGTGCCAGAAGGGACGGAGTGTACATGCAGTAAGTGTCTCCGTCGTCGCCCATCACCGGGTCTACCAGAAGGAAGGTATCCGGTTTTTTAAAAGTATCGATAAACCGGAAAATCTGGCGGATCTGTTCTTCACTTGCCACAAACCCGGTATAGATCCCGTCAAAATGCTGGCCCATCTTTGCCCATTCGGATCGGTAGTATTCCATCTTGTCAGTACAATCATCGCAATAATAGCTTGGATAGCCCGTCTGGGCGGTAAGCAATGCGGTCGGAAGAGGGCAGGCCTGTATGCCCATTACGGAGAGTACGGAGATGGCAGCAGTGAGCGAACACCGTCCAAAACCCGATAAATCATTGATTACTGCAATTTTTTTCGTCATTATATATTCATACCCTTCTTGTTTGATATTCAATATAATCTGTCACTATATCAGTGTATAGTTTATGTTAGCATCAGACTGGATACATTGAAAAGTCCAGATGAAAATAAAATGAACAGTCCAGTACAGTAACATTGTCAACAGCAGCAAGGTTACTATTCACGGCCTAGCCGATAAAGAAAAACCTCGCTGATATTGACTGCGAGGTTTTTGCATGGTTAATAGGAGGTGTCT